>Ga0181525_10000003_pt1 | contig 262782 bp, 234 predicted proteins | sample PEATcosm2014_Bin_48_FD_121100 | JGI IMG/M metagenome (GOLD analysis project Ga0181525, IMG submission 121100) | Peatland microbial communities from MTU Mesocosm Facility, Houghton, MI, USA - PEATcosm2014_Bin06_10_metaG | ecosystem: Environmental > Terrestrial > Soil > Wetlands > Peat | place...
AAAGACGGCAGACATGGGGCACCCGAAGGGGTGACGCTTGAACGGGTGATGCTTGGCAGCGAGGTGAGGGGTGACGGCAAAGACGGTGAGGCGGAGCGGGGCTTCCAAGGGAAGAAACCAGGGAATGGATATGGAAGCCCTGGTGGCGCTGGGGAAGAAGCTGGACAAGCGGGCGGAGTGGGGGAGCTATCGTGAGTTGCTGGCGGCCAGTCTGCTGATGGTTCGCAACAAGCGCGGGCGGCTGGTGAAGCTGGTGGCGAATCCGGCGCAGAGGGAATTTGAAGCGAAGTGCGGGGCGAAAAATATCGTGCTGAAGGCGAGGCAGATGGGGATCTCGACGTGGGTGGCGGCGAGGTTCTTTCTGAGCACGATTACGCGGCCCGGGACGTTGACGGTGCAGGTAGCGCATACGCAGGAAGCGGCGGAGGAGATCTTCCGCATGGTTCACAGGTTTGTGGAGAACCTGCCAGAGGACCTGAGATGCGGAGCGCTGAAGCGATCGAAGTCAAACCGGAGGCAACTGGTGTTTCCTGGGCTGGACAGCGAGTATCGCGTGGAGACGGCTGGAGACGCGAACGCCGGAAGGGGACTGACGATCCAGAACCTGCACTGCTCGGAGGTGGCACGGTGGGGAGCAAACGCGCCGGAGGTTCTGGCGTCACTGCGGGCCGCCGTGCCACGGGGCGGGGAGATTGTGCTGGAGTCGACGGCGAATGGGATGGGTGGGTGCTTCTACCGGGAGTGGCGGAAGGCGCGCGAGATGGGATACGTGCGGCACTTCTTCCCCTGGTGGATGGATAAGGGATACCGGATCGGCGGCGGGGCAGGAGAAGAACTGATGGAGGCTCCGCTGGACGAGGAAGAGAAGCGGCTGATGGAACGCTATGGGCTGGAGAGGGCGCAGATCGCCTTCCGGCGCGAGGCGAGGAGCAACTTCGGAGAAAAGGCGGCGGAGGAGTTCGCGGAAGATGCGGCGACGTGCTTCCTGGCGATCGGCTCGGCGGTGTTTGACACGGCGAAGATCGAGGGCCGGATGCACAGGCTGGGGAATGCCGTGGAGAGAAGAGAGAATGGCCGCATCCTGGTTTGGCTGCCGGCGGCGAAGGGACGGGAGTACATCCTGGGAGTGGACGCGGCGGGGGGCGGCTCCGGGGGCGACTATGCGTGTGTGCAGGTGGTGGACCGGGCGAGCGGACTGCAATGCGCGGAACTGTATGGGCACTACACTCCGGAAGAGCTGGCGGCACAGGCGGCAAAGCTGGGAAGGGAATACAACGCCGGGCTGATGGTGGTGGAGAGGAACAATCACGGGCACGCAGTGCTGGCGATGCTGGAGAGAGTAGAACAATATGAGCCTCTCTACCGGAACAACCGGTATGCGGGATGGGTGACGACGATGCTGACGCGTCCGACGATGCTGGAGAGATTCGGGGCGACGCTGGTGGCGAACCCAGAGCTGTTCATGAGCCGGCGGCTGCTGGAGGAGTGCAGGACGTTTGTGCGGCACGGGGATGGAAGGATTGCAGCATCCGAGGGGGCGCATGATGACGCGATCATGGCGATGGCGATGGCCCTGGCGGTGCGGGAGGCTGGGCATCCGGCGGCAAGACGGAAGGGGTAGGGGAGGTTGCGCAGGTTGCACAAGTTGCGCAGGTTAGGAGCAAGAGCAACTGCAAGAGCAACAACCCCACCCTAGCCAAAGGAAGGCTAGGATGGGGCACCCGTACGCTCGTGCACCCGTACGCTCGTTACCCGTTCACCTGTGCGGGAGGGCAGGGCTCGCGGTTGGTGGGTGTAATCAGATGGGTGCGGAGAGATGGACGGCGAGTGGGGCGGGCGGGATAGAGTATAGCTTCCAGCATTGCAGGGGATGACAGGGACGGGGGCGGGCTTGGCGGTGGCGGCGGTACAGCACGTGAGAAGGATGCGGGGCGGGGCGCAGAGTCATCTGATGCGCTGCTCGGACGGGCATTTCTACGTGGTGAAATTCCAGGACAATCCGCAGCACACTCGGGTGCTGGCCAACGAGATGCTGGCAACGCGGCTGGCGCAGGCGGCGGGGCTGCCGGTTCCGGCGACAGAGGTAGTGGAGGTCAACCAGTGGCTGATCGAACATACGCCGGAGCTGAAGTTTGAACTGGCGCACGGCTCGAAGGATTGCACGGCGGGGCTGCAATTCGGCTCGCGGCTGGTGGTGCCACCGATGGAGGGACTGATCTACGACTACCTGCCGGAGCATCTGCTGGACCGGGTGCGAAACCTGGGGACGTTTGCCGGGATGCTGGCGCTGGACAAGTGGACGTGCAACGCGAACGGACGGCAAGCAGCCTTCTGGAAGAAGAGCCGGGAGCGGAAGTTCACGGTATCGTTCATCGACCAGGGATATTGTTTCAACGCGGGGGAGTGGTCATTTCCGGATTCGCCGCTGCGCGGAGTGTACGCGCGCAATGACGTGTACCGCGAGGTACGCGGCTGGGAGAGCTTCCAGCCGTGGCTGGGCAACATCGAGAGCATGGACGAGGAAGTGATGTGGCGCTGCGCGGAGGAGATTCCTACGGCGTGGTACGGCGAGAGCTGCGAGCTGGAGGGGCTGGTAGAGACCCTGGCGAAGCGGCGGGCGAAGGTGGCCGAGTTGATCCTGCAGTTCAGGAATTCGAGCAGAGAGCCATTCCCAAAGTGGAGGGATGTGGTGCATTGAGGGAGAGGTGGGGAAGAAAATGGGGAGAGGATGGGAATAAGGTGGAGAGCGGTTGTAGGATGTGGCTGAAGATGAGGTGGAGAGAGCGGGGATGAAAGAACGCCGGCAATGCGAGTTCTTCCTGCTGCGGTATGCTCCGGACGCGGTGAAGGACGAGTTCGTGAATGTGGGAGTGGTGCTGGTGGAGAGCGCCGGCGGCTGGGCAGACGTGCGCTTTACGAAGGACTGGAAGCGGGTGCGGTGCCTGGATCCCGAGGCGGACGTGGAGATGCTGGAAGGACTGGAGCGCGAGATCAAGGAGAGGCTGCTGGAGGGCGGGAGCAGCCGTGAGTGGCTGCTGAAGCGGATGGAGGATACGTTCTCGAATACGATCCGGCTGAGCGAGGCGAAGGCGGTGCTGGCGGATTCGCCGCAGGAGGAGATTGGACGGCTGGCGGAGATGTACCTGGAGCGCGCAAGAAAAGGCGCGCGCACGGTGAGCGGAAGGATGCAGATCTTCCAGACGATGCGGGGCGAGTTCGAGCGGCAGGGAGTGTGGGGATTGATGCGGCATAACATTGCGGCGAGTGAGTACACGCATCGCGGAGATCCGCTGAAGATTGACGCGGCATACCGGCCGAACGGAAGCGTCCACATGTACCAGGCGCTTTCGCTGGAGACGGAGGTGAACGCGGCCAAGGTGCTGGCGTTCAGCTATCCGAAGCTGCGGGAGGGCATTCTGCGGGCGGAGCATGCGGAGACCTTGCTGACGGCGGTTGTGGAGAGCGAAGTGGATCGCGAGGACGATGCGACGGCATTTGCCCTGGAGACCCTGTCAGCCTCGAAGATCATGGTGGCGACGACGGCAGAGCTGCCGAGGATTGCCGAGAGCGTAAGGCAGAAGATGGGGTTGCAGTAGGGATCAGGTTGCACAGGTTGAGCAGGTTGCAAGAGCAAGAGCAAGAGCAAGAGCAAGAGCAAGAGCAAGAGCAAGAGCAAGAGCAAGAGCAAGAGCAAGAGCAAGAGCAAGAGCAAGAGCAAGAGCAAGAGCAAGAGCGACTACCCCACCCTAGCCAAAGGAAGGCTAGGATGGGGCACCCTCAAGGTACCTTCGAGGTACGCTCAAGGTACCTGCAAGGACTCAAGGTTAAGGCGATAACAGGGACGTGAGATTCAGCAAGGGACGCTTCGGCGTCCTTTTTTATTGGCGCGGAGAAGGCATCCGGCGCGGGGGAGAGCATGAAGATAGGGGAGATGATCTGGGAGCCGGTGCGGCGGGCAGGCGTACGGATGCTGGGGAGCAGGGAGGCTCCGGCGCCAAAGCGCAAGACCGCGCCGCTGCCATCGGTGCTGCAGACGTTGGGTACATTCGGGGCGAGGGCGGAGCTGCTGCCGAAGAAGACTCCAGAGGCGCTGCGGCGCTTTGCGGAGACGCCGGTGGCGCGCAAGGCGATCAACACGATCAAGGACCGGGTGGCGGGGATGAACTGGCGCATCCAGCCGCGGCGGGGCCGGGTGCTGGACGAGGAGATGCGGCAGCGCATTCAGGTGTTGACCGAGACGCTGGAGCAGCCGAATCCGGATGATTCCTTCCGCTCGTTTGCCGAACAGGTGCTGGAGGACATTATCGTGGGCGGATATGGCGCGGTGGAGTTGCGGCTGACCGGCGATGAAGGCAAACCGCTGGCGCTCTACCCGGTGGACGGGGCGACGATCCAGATGCGGGCGGACTGGAACGGCGAGCCGGAGTCGATCCGTTACGTGCAGATGACTTCGGCGCTGGGGCCGGGACAGAAGATCGAGCTGAAGGACAACGAACTGTCTTACATCCGGTTGAATGCGCGCAGCTATACGCCGTTTGGGCTGGGGCGGCTGGAGGTTGCGTTCGAGACAATTCACGAGTTCCTCGGGGCGCACCGCTTTGCGGCCAAGCTGGCGAGCAACTCTGTGGTGCAGTATGCGCTGTGGATGCAGGAGATGGATCCGGGCCAGCATGAGCGGCTGATTCGCTGGTGGCAGGATGAGATCGAGGGCACGGGCCGGGTTCCGATTCTGACGGCGGAGAACAAGCCTGAGGTGCTGCGCTTTGGGGTGGGAACGGATGCGGATCTGCGCCTGGCATGGCAGGAGTTTCTGCTGAGGGTGATTGCGAGCGCGTTCGATTTGCCGCCGCTGCTGTTGGGAGTGCAGGCGGACGTCAACCGTTCGACCGCCGAGGAGCTGACGGATTCGGCTTTCCGCACGGCGATTGTGCCGACGGCAAGGCTGTTCTCCGAACACATTACGCGGGATGCGATTGCGAAGCGGCTGGGATGGGACGACCTGGAGTTTGTCTTCCTCGACCTGGATGCGACGGACCCGCTGGAGCAGGCACAGATCGACCAGATTCTGCTGAACAGCGGAGTGTTGACGGTGAACGAGGCCCGGGCGGCGCGGGGATGGCAACCGTTCAACGCCAGCAATCCAAGTGCGGGCTTGCCGGGAACTCCGGGAATGGAGGCTTGATGCGAATGCAAGTAGAGGCGATGGCGCTGGCGATGCCGCGGGTGGATGGGCATCCGAACCGGCGGGAGTTTTGCGGAGTGCTGACCCTGGCGGATGCTCCGTCGGAGCGGGCTCCGAGCGGCGCGCGGGGGCACCGCGTGCTGCTGACGGCGCAGGCAACGGAGCGGGCGCTGCCCTCCCTGCTGGGGATGGCGGTGGATTACACGCCGGAGCTGGACCGTCACGATGCGCGAAGGAAGGTGGGAATCATTACCTCGGCCGATCTGCGGACGACCTTGGGCAAGGCGCAGAGGGTGGATGTACGCGGGTATCTGTTTGCGCGTGACTTCCCTGAGGTTGTACACGATATGCGCCGCAGGAAGGGCGAGTTGGGGATGAGCTACGAGATCGCCGACGTTCGCGTGGTGGATACCGAGGCTCCCGTGTGGGTGGCAACGGAGTTTACGTTCACGGGTGCGGCGGTGCTGTTGCGGGAAAAGGCGGCTTACGAGGGGACGAGCGTGGAGCTGGCGGAATAAAGCAGGTTTCAAAGTTTCGCAGGTTTCAAGGTTTCAAAGTTTCAAGGTTTCACAGGTTTCAAAGGTTAAGAACAAAGGCAAGAGCGAGAGCAAAGGCAAGAGCGAGAGCAAAGGCAGGAGCAAAGGCAGGAGCAAAGGCAGGAGCAAAGGCAGGAGCAAAGGCAACGGATTCGGAGTGAGATGGCCGGCAAGAGCCGGCTTTTCTATTGGAGAAGAGATGAGCGAAGAGAAGTGCGCCGACGGGAAGAACCCTTTGGAGGAATGTACCGCGCAGCTGGGTAGCGCGGCGCAGGCATTGGAGCGCGTGATCGGAAAACTGGAGGCACAGTACGAGGCGCTGAACCAGAAGATCGATCGCATTATTGCCACGGTGGAAAAGCCGGCCGCGGAGAAGAGCAGCGAAAAGGTTGAGGCCGGCGCGCAGGTGGCGAAGCTCGAAGATGAAAATCGCGAGCTGCGGCAACGGGCGGGGCGCAAGACGGTGGCTCCGCTGGTGAGCCGTCTGCTGGCGAAGAGCGGCATGGGCGAGAGCGTGCAGATTGAAGCCGGCACGCTGGAAAAGGCGCTGGGTGGATTGAGCGTGGAGCAGCGCATGGCGGTGAAGGCCGAGCTGGCACGGGCGGGAATGATCGCGTAAGCGGGCTGCGCTGGCGGCGAGTGGTGTCAAGGTCGACGGAGAAAGGCAACAACAAGGTCAACTACCCCACTTCTGCCAAAGGAACTTCGCAGCCGGGTACGCGGCAAATGCTGCCGCTCCGGCCGCGGGCGCAAGGCAGAAATGGGGCACCAGGAAGCTCGCTAGAGGGTCGGGAAGAGTTTGAAACAACCGGGGCACGGCAGTGCGACGGGATAACGAAAGGCCGGAGGAACGAGTCCGGCGGAGAAGGAAAATACAGAATGAATACGCAATTTGTGGACTTGCACGCCGCGGCAGACTTCATGGGACCGGGCGCCGTAGAGATCGACCGTTATCAGAGCGAGATCTTCGACATTGTGCGCCGCCGCGGCGCGTTCGGGCAGCGCATCACGAACGTTCCAGCGACGGGACATCCGTCGCGCTTTTTTGAGGAGACGGTAATCGCGGCTCCTTCGGCGGCGAGCGGCTTTGTGGATCCGCGCAACATTGTGGCGACGGTGAACTCGCCAACACGGGTGGAGCGCTCGGTTCCTCTGAAGGCCCTGGTGTCACAGATCAACTACAACCTGTTCGACATTGAAGTGGGCCAGCAGCAGGAGCAGTTCGCTTTCTTGCAGGCGAAAGACCTGAAGGACGCGGTGGACGGCGTGATGCGCACCCATGACGTTGCGCTGTGGAACGGCAACGACACTTCACTGAGCACGCCGACGACGTTCCAGTATTACGGCGCGGCGTCACAGATCGCGGCGGGCGGCAACGTGGCCACGGTGCCGACGACGGAGAGCATTGTGGACGGGCTGAAATCGCAGGTTGCGGCGATGGTGGCGAGTTCGAACTACGAGGTTCGTCCGACGGCGATCTATGCGAATCCCGTGCTGCTGGACTTGATCGACCGCGAGATGAAGCAGGAGTTCAATGTCGTGCTCTCGACTACACAGGTGGCGGGCGGGTTGACGGTGAAGACCTTGTCGACGCAGGCGGGCGAGTTGCCGCTGATTCCGGAGTGGGCGCTGCCCTACACGGGGACTCCGGGGAGCGGTTCGGCGATACTGCCGGCCTACATCGTGACCGAGGATCTGATCGAGTATCACTGGCTGACCGACGCAAATCCGAGAGTTTTCCAGCTCGGGTTGACGGGCTCGCTGGCACGGCAATTGGTGGTTGTGAAGTTCGGCGGAGTAGTGGTGAAGGGCGCCGGATACGCACATTCCCTGGTGACGGTGAACCGCTAGTAAATGGGCGGCGATGCGAAGGCTTGCGCACGGCAGACTTCGCATCGCCGGTTCAGTGACGGGTGAAGGCGAGCATGGATACGCGCGAGGGAGGGCGAAGGCTCTCCCCGAAGCGCGAGAGAAGAGCGGGAGATGGCATATCTGTCAGCGGATGAGTACACGCTGTACGGGCTGGAGGATACGACTCCGGACAGCCTGGTGAGCGCGGCGTCGGATTTGATTGATGCGCATTGCCGGAGAAGCGGATTTGAAATTGCGCAGTACATGGAGCGTTTCAGGGTGGGACGGGCGGGAACCGTGCGGCTGACCTATCTTCCACTGGCATCGGCGGATGGAGTGTCGTCGCCGATTGTGCAGGTGCGCGGCCGGTATCTGCGAAACAGGCGCGAGGGGATGGGTGAGTCAGAGCTGGCGGCAGAGATCGCGGGAGTGTTTGCGACTCCGAATACGTGGATTGCCGTGCCGGCGGCGGCGTTGGATCTGGATATGGCAAGCGGCGAGGTGATCGTGCGTGGAGGGCTGCTTTCTCCGGCGCTGGGCGACCTGGAAGTGACGTACACGGCGGGCTACAACACGGTTCCTGGTGCGGTGAAGCAGGCGTGCGCGAAGCTGGCGAAGAACGCGCTGGCAACTCCGGCGCTGAATGTGTCAAAGCAGCGAATCGACCGGATGTACCTGGAGTACTTTACCGATTCGCTGATGGATGCGGACGTGAAGCGGTTGCTGGCTCCGTACGTGGCGCAGAGGCTGGCGTCATGAACGGGGAAGCAATGGGACTGGAACGGGCTGCGCTGGCGATGCTGCGGACCCTCGGAGCAGGCAAGGCATTCCTGGTGATGCCGCAACCTGCGACGGAGAGCGCGCAGTGCGGGCTTGGATTGAACGCTCCGCCGTCGGCAGAGCTGGAGATGGAGCCGGTGTTGTTGCAGGCGACCGTGACGGGCAAACAACTGCTGGCGCTGGCGACGCGATGCACGGTGCAGAAAGCGATCAACCGTGCCGATGCGAGAGAAGCGGCGCAGATCCTATGTACATCGATGCTGCGGGCGGGGGAAACACAGTATCGCATTGTGTCGGTAACGGTGAAGCGGTTCGGCGGCGCGGAGTTGCTGTACGAACTGGAAATCGAGGAATAAATGCAGGCGGCAAAAGATACGTTTCTGAAGACACTGGCAGCGCGGCTTGCGGTGGTGAACCCGGCGCGGACGGTGAACGTGGATGGTGCGACGCGTCCTGCGGTGCTGGCGCTGGAGAACGAAATTCCGATGCCGGACGATACGGAGCTCGATACTTTCCTGTTGAGCTGGCAAGGTGCGGCGCAAGTGATCCCAGGCGACAGCCTGATGCAGATGGAGTGCAAGGTGAGCTATGGCAGCGAAGGCAGCAGTGAACTGTTGCGCACAGACCGCGGACGCACCGTGACCACCATGGATAGCGAGCTGTTGAGGATGTTGAAGCCAAGCCGCGCGCCGAAATGCGATTACACGCAGACCGTGCCTGTGCCTCTGGGGACATACATCTTCTGGACTGCTCCAGTGTTGGAGGCCGCAAGCGACGGGGATGGCGTGTTGCAGCGGACGGCAACGGTGAAGGTCTTCTTTTTCCCGGAGGTACGGTGATGCGGCGAGCTGGATTGCAGGAGTGTTACGGGAAGGTACGCGCATTCTTTGCGCCCGTGAATCGCACAACCGAGATGGGCACGGTATTCGATCCGTCGGCGGGTTTTGATCTTGAACATCCGCCGGCTCCCTGGGTGGACTTGGGCCTGGTGCGCAACTTTAAGCGCGTGGCCAAGTCCACGATGGGAGCAGTGAGAACAGGGACGGCGGGCGTGGCGCAGATGCAGTTCCGCAAACTGGTGGATGCGCGGGTGAGCCTGGACTTCTGCGAATGGGGCAAGTTGCAAATGGCGCTGGCGGCAAGTTCGCAGCACATGAACGTGCTGGAGAGCGACGGCTCTCAGCCGAGAGCCTCGGGCGGAAGCGCGAAGCCAGGACTGCCGATGCTGGCGGATTCGACGGCGTCGCTGATTCTACTGGACCCTTCGGTGCTCAGCAATTATTCGGTTGGCGAGTTGATAGTTGTGGATGTGGATTACGCAGCCGGCATCAGCGAACTGGGCACGGGGATAACGGGCGGAGTGCCACTGGCGGGCGCGCAACTGGATAGCGACGCGGTGCGGCGAGTGAGCTACAACGTGGGATGCGTGGCGGCGGTGACGGCGACCGGCTTGCAATTGGATGCGCCGTTGCTGGGAGGCGCTCCGGCGAATGGCGCGAGAGTGCAGAAGGTAGTGGCATTCGTGGACCGTGAGGGCGCGAGCTTTATCCAGGAATGGTCGGCGCTGTTTGCGCTGGAAGAGGAGAGCGGCGGCCGAGTTTTCTTCCACTATCCGCGATTGCAGGCGGCGGCTCCCGCGGAAGAGACGGTAGCGGAACTGGCGAACGGCCTGCACACGGCCTTGCTGCACGCGGAGTTTGCGGCCATGGCCGCCGTGGATGCAAACGACGGAGAGACCGTTGTGTGCTACCGCTCGGCGGTGCCCGCGGCTGGGACACCGGCGTATTGATGGCGAGGACTGGATTGAGTGAGGAGTGAGATGAAGCTGACGATCGACAATCTGGATGGAACGGGCGAGACGGACTACAGCGCGCTGCTCGATGCCGAGGCGCCGCCGAAAATTGTGCGGAAGCTGAACCAGGCTCCGGTGCTGAGCGCGTGGCTGGGGTGCCAGGGCGCGCGAGTTTCGGCAGCCGCGGGTGCGAGGGTGCGTCTCTATCGCGACTCAGGCGACTTGTGGTTCAGCGGATACCTGGTGGATTTGCCGCAACATGAGGTGGCGGGAGTCACCATGGGAACTCCGGTCTTTCGCGTTTCGCTGAATGCCAGGGGAGAAATGTCCGCGCTGGACCGCGGAGTGCTGAGCGAACGGGCGGCAATGGGAGGACGCACGGCAGGGCAGGCGATTGCGCTACTCACGCAGGAAGCTAACGCAACCTTTAACGTGGCTGATGTTGAGGATGTTGCCGAAGCTGGAAGCTATACGATTGAAACCGGCGAGTTATGGAGCACCGCCGCCGGACAAATTGCCGACTGCGCGCGAGCTGTTCTAAATGTCGAGAATCGCGCGCTGAGCTTAAGCCCGGTCGGCACGGTGACGCGCGCGCTTACGGATGGCGATCCGGGATTTTCTCCGGAGTCACTCAAACTCATGATGAGTGGAGCGGCGGCCAATGACATCACGGTGATCGGCGGGACGGAGCCGGCTCTGTATGTGCGCGACTGCTTCACCTCAACAGGAAGCCTGTTAAGTTTCACGCTTTCGCGGGACGCGTTCAAGGCGAAGACCACGGTCCTGGTGGAAGATGACTTCCACGCAATGGCACTCGATTCGAACAAATGGGTGAGCGATCTTTCCGTGCCACTTACCTTTACGCAAGGCGGGGTGGCCTGCGGCGGAGCAGTGGCGCTGCGCTATCGCGACCGCGTGGAGGTAGGCGGCCTGATCATCCTTGAGCAGACCGGCATCAGCTACACAGGCGGCGAGGGCATTGTCGGCGGACTCTTCTCCGGGGGCTACGCGCCCAACTACTGCATCGCCGGCGTGATGTTGAATGGCGGACAGGTACAGCCAGTGATCGACGGCGTAGTGAATGCATCGGTGAAGCAGCTTACGCCGGGCATGTTGTATGAGTTCCGCACGCTGCTCTTTCACCCGGAGCCGATCCGCGCCGGGCAGGTGTATTCAAGCAGCGTCTGCAATGGAGCCGGTGCCCGTACATCACAGGTCTGGTCTGGGACGGCGCATGTTGTGCTGACGATGCGCGAGATTAATCCGGCGGATGCCTCGACGCTGAGCTCGCCGCAGGTTGTGATCTACGACGGAACCCTGCAGAACACTGCGACGTTTGCGGATTATCTTCCACTTTGGGGGCTGAACCTGAGCTGCACGCTCGGCCATGCCGCGGCGAGCAATCGAGGTGCAATCTGGGTGCAGTCTTCCGCACCGGGACAGCCGTGGCGCACACGCGTGATCGGCGATGTTTCGGCTGGGGCGGAGTGCTACCTGACCTCGAAGGAACTGCACTTCACCGCGGCTACCGAGCCTGTGTTGAATGAGCAGATTGAGGTTTTCTACCGCACCTCCGCGCTGGCCTGCGGAAGGGTAGTGGACCCGCAGAGCGTGCAGGCATTGAAGAACAGTGAAGACGGCGGAACGCGTTCTATGGTGGTACACATCACTGCGCCAGTTCCGCGCACATCGCTGGATTGTGAGCAGGCAGCACGCGCATTGCTTGACGACCTGGCGCATCCGGGGTTCAGCGTTGAGTACCAGGCCTGGGCAGGAATGCTCCCGCAGAGCGCGAGCGATGTGCAGCCGGGCGAGTTGTGGAATGTTTCCGCATCGATGTGGGGCACGAGTTGCGCGGTGACGGTGCGCGAGGTGGAAATCGACTTCCAGGATCTGACGGACGCCTACGCGAGATTCACCGTGCGCCTTGCCAACGACGCAGCGCAGCCATTTGCATTCCGCTTTGGCCGGGCGAAGCACAACGCGCTCGTGACTGTGGTTTCCAGCAATCTACTGGACGACGTCTCCGCACGCCCTCCCGGGATGCCGGATGCGCGCGTCACCGCCAGGGGAGCAAGCATGCTGACACTGGATGCGGGCACGGACCCCTTGCCGGGAGGCGGCTTCGAGGTGCGCGTGGAAGGAGATTGGGGATGGGGAATGGCGATAAACCAGAACCTGGTAGGCCGCTTTACGGGCCGCAGCTTCACGCTGCCAAACACGGGAGTGACGCAGACGTTCTATCTGCGGCAATACGATGCAAGCGTGCCTCCGAAGTACTCACCCTACACGGCAGTTTTGAATCTGGAAGTGTAGCCATGACAAATTTTGAAGAGCGGGTTCTGCGCGATCTGGGCGAACTGAAGGCGCATATGCGCTGGATCGTGGGCAACGGCAACGAAGGGAAGATTCAGGAACTTGAGCACAGAATTCAGAAGCACGAGGCGGCGCTGCAACGAACCGCAGGGCTTGGCGTGGCGGCAGGAATATTGCTGACGATCATGCACCTTGCGCTCGATTCACTGAGGGCGGTACATCACTGATGACCAAACAGGAGTTTATAAAACAGGCACACGCGGCAGCCATGCAGAGTTCCGGGCGGAGCGGAATGCCGCCGATGGTGACTGTCTCCCAGGCAGCACTGGAGAGCAACTGGGGCCAGTCGAAGCTTTCAAGAGAGGCAAATAACTTCTTCGGAATCAAGGCGCATGCCGGCCATGAGCGCATCCTGATGAGTACGGACGAATGCGAGCACGGCGCGCTGATCGTGATCAAGGCTGAGTTTGCGAAGTACGTTTCGATGCTCGATTGCTTCCACTGCCGCGACGGAATCATCGCCAGAGGTGCGGTTTACAAAGGCGCCCGCGAGAAGCTTGGAGACGAGGCTGCCTTCATCGCGGAGATTGCGAGGCACTGGGCCACCGATCCGAAGTACGCGGAGAAGTTGCGGGCAGTGCTCAACGAAGTGAAAGGAATGTTGAAATGATTTTTCTGGCGAGTCTGTTGCGCGGAATTTCGTTCATTCCCGCCGTGGTTCACGGCGTGGAGGGCTTGATGGGAAGCAAGAGCGGCGCCGAGAAGAAACAGGCTGTGTTGTCCTTTGTGGGCGCGGCCCTGGGACTCACCGGAGGCGGGGAGAATGGGCAGATCGCGGATGGCGACAAGTTTACTGCCGGTCTTGGAAAAATGATCGACGGCGTTGTGGACTGCATGAACGCCTCTGTTTGGGCGAAGGCGAAGTGAAAAAACTCCTGGTGACGGCGGCGGACCTCCGGTTCGCCGCCTCTTTCTTGCTTAGAAATTCAAAGCGGCGAGCCGAAGCCCGCCGCTGAGAAAACTAATTCCGCTCGTTACAGTGCTTCATTCCAGCTTTCGAGTACCGTCTTTACCACCATCATAAACTGGTCGGCCACTGCGCCGTCCACCACGCGGTGATCAAAACCAATTGCCATGGTGATCATCGAACGGATGGCGAGTGTGTCATTGCCGTCCTTATCCGTGAGCACCATCGGCTTTTTCACAATCGCGCCCAGGTCGAGAATCGCCACCTGCGGCTGATTGATGATGGGAAGGCCGAAGCTCGCGCCGAAAATTCCCGGATTCGTAATCGTGAATGTGCCTCCGGAAACCTCGTCGGGCTTCAACTTTTTGCTGCGGGCCCGCTCGCCCAGGTCGTTGAGCGCGCGCTGCAAGCCGACAAAACTCAGTTCGTCCGCGTGCTTGATTACCGGAACAAGTAGTCCCCAGTCCAGCGCCACGGCGATGCCGATATTGATGTCGCGCCTGTAGTGGATGTTATCGCCCTCCACCGATGAGTTCATGATTGGCCACGCGCGCAGGCCGCGTGCGACGGCGTGAATAAAGAACGGCGTGTAGGTCAGCTTGAGTCCCGTGGATTTCTGGAAGCTGTTTTTGTTCTTCTCGCGCAATCTCACAATGCGCGTCATATCCACGTCGAATACCGTATGCACATGCGCGCTGGTTCGCCGCGACGCGATCATGTGTTCGGCAATTTTCTTGCGCATGACCGACATGGGTTCGATCACGCCGGGCGTTCCCGCGGACTTGCCCGGAGGCATTGCCGCCACAGGCGCAGCCTTCTCCGCCACCGCCGCCGGAGCCTGTGCTGGCGCGCTCTTTGCGCGCTCTACAAAGGCCAGTATGTCGTCCTTGGTGACGCGTCCACCAGCACCGCTGCCAGCGACCTGGCGTAAGTCCACACTGTGCTCTGAGGCCAGCTTGCGCACTAGGGGAGAGGTGCGAACCTCTTCTCCCGATGCTACCGGCGCGCTCTCCACGGGGGATGGCTTCTCTGCCGTCACGGCTGCCGCGGGTGCAGCGGGAGTCTCCGCCGCCTTGCCCGCAGCCGTCCCACCGATGACCGCAACCACGCTGTTCACCTGCACGGTCGAGCCGGTCTCTGCCTTGATCGCCGTCAGCACCCCGGAAACGGGCGCGGGAATCTCCGCATCCACCTTATCGGTTGAAATCTCAAACAAAGGCTCGTCCCGCGTGACCTGTTCGCCCACCTGCTTGAGCCACTTTGTAATCGTGCCCTCAAAGATCGACTCGCCCATCTGCGGCATTACAACATTGGTCGCCGGACCTTCGGCTGCCGCCGCCTCAGCCGCGACCGGAGCCGCGGTCGGCGCATTTGCGGCCTTCGCCGTTCCATTCGGAGGCGCTGCCGCGCCCGAATCGTCGATCACCGCGACCACGGCGTTCACCTGTACCGTGATTCCTTCCGCCGCTTTGATCTCCTTCAGCACGCCCGATGCCGGCGCTGGAATCTCCGCATCGACTTTATCGGTTGAAATCTCGAAGAGCGGTTCGTCCCGCGTGACCACGTCACCCGGTTGTTTGAGCCACTTTGTGATAGTGCCTTCGAAGATGGATTCCCCCATCTGAGGCATAACTACGTCAGTCGGCATGGTCTTCCTTCCGCACTCTGGCAGATTCTGTTTGATTCCCCTACGTCCACCGAAAATTATATACGTCCGCTGCCCGGCGCATCTCTTCCACCTCCTGATAGAGCCCACGACTCCCGATTTGGATTCAGAGATCCACTCCCTGTGACCGCCGCCACTGTCCAGCCACGCCTCGCTGGGACTATACTTTTCCAGTCATGTCCTTTCCAGTCAATCGTCAGCGCCGTCTGCGCCGCACAGAAGCCTTGCGCTCCTTTGTGCGGGAGACCCGGCTCACTCCTGCCGGGTTCGTCTACCCTCTCTTCATCTGTCCGGGCGAAGGCATCCGCAAGCCCGTTGGTTCCATGCCCGGCGTCTTCAATCTTTCCGTTGATGAGGCCGTCAAGGAGTGTCGCGAAGTCTATGGGCTCGGCATTCCGGCCATCATTCTCTTCGGCCTGCCGGAGGTGAAGGATGAAATCGCCACCGGGGCCTGGGACGAGAACGGCATCGTGCAGCGCGCCGCCAGGGCCATCAAGGCTGCCGTGCCCAACCTGCTCATTATGGGAGACGTCTGCCTTTGCGAGTACATGTCGCACGGACACTGCGGCATCGTCAAGAAGGTCGGCGGCTCCACCCCTGAGACCGAGTACGAGATTCTCAACGACGTTTCGCTCGACATTCTCGCCAAAACCGCGGTCTCGCAGGCAAAGGCAGGCATTGACATCATCGCTCCCTCTGACATGATGGATGGCCGCATCGACGCCCTGCGCACCTCGCTCGACGCGCACGGCTTTGAGAACACGCCGATCATGAGCTACGCCGCCAAGTTCGCCAGCGGCTTCTACGGCCCCTTCCGTGAGGCCGCCGACTCCGCTCCCGCCTTTGGCGACCGCCGCAGCTATCAGATGGACCCGGCCAACGCCCGCGAGGCCATGCGCGAAATCGAGCTCGATATGGAAGAGGGCGCGGACATGATTATGGTCAAGCCCGCCATCGCCTATCTCGATATCATCGCCGAGGCTCGCATGCGCCTGGATGTTCCACTCGGCGCCTACCAGGTCAGCGGCGAATACGCCATGATCAAGGCCGCCGCGCAGAATGGCTGGATCGATCACGACCGCGTCATGCTCGAATCTCTCCTCAGCATCCAGCGCGCCGGAGCCTCGATCATCCTCACCTACTTTGCCAAGGAAGCCGCAAAACTGCTCGGATAACACGCTTCCACACACAATGAAGGGCCGCCCGCGAGCGGCCCTTTTCGCCGCCTCATTTTCAACGTTGAGCGGATCTCCAGAGAACATTTCAGCCTGGGACTCAATGCCGCAGAAGCCCCACTCGCAGTATCCTGATTACAGGCATGATCTCCGTCCTCAATCTCGGCCGCTGCGATTACGCAACCGCTCGGCGTCTGCAGGAGACGCTCGTCGAACTCCGCAAGCAGGCCCGCGTCGGCAACGTGCTTCTCTTCGTCGAGCATCCGCCGGTCATCACTCTTGGCCGCAACGCCCATGAGTCCAACATCGTTGCTCCGCGCGAACTGCTTGCCTCGCGAGCGGTTGAGCTGCACGAGATCAATCGCGGCGGCGACGTTACCTTTCACGGTCCCGGACAGCTTGTCGCCTATCCCATCTTCGACCTGCGCTCCTTCGAACCCAAGCTCGGAGTCATCGCCTACGTCCGCCTCCTCGAAGAAGTTCTCATGCGCATCTGCGCCCAATACACCATCGAGACGCAGCGCATCGCCGGCATGACCGGAGTCTGGACTTTTCCCTCGGCACCTCCGCGCCTCAACCCTCGCCAGCTTGGGCGCGATTACGTCCCCAGCGATGAATCCGCAGCAGAGATTACTGCAGACAAGAAATGGTCCGAGCGCAAGATCGCCGCCATCGGAGTCCACATCTCACGCGGCGTCACCTCGCATGGCTTTGCGCTCAACGTCACTACCGACCTCAGCTTTTTCGATCTCATCGTGCCCTGCGGCCTCACTAAGCCTGTCACCTCCATCGAATTTGAAACTGGACTTCACCCCTCGCTCGACGAAGTCATGACCATCGCCTCGCGCACCTTTGGCGAACTCTTCCGCTCCCAGATGCTCTGGCTCGAATCCATCCAAGACCTCATCCCCGCTGACAACGCAGAAGCTCCCGCTCCCGCCGACACCCCTGCCCGCGCGCCTGATGCCGAACGCCGCGTCGCAGGCGATGACATCCACCTCGCCTGAGCAGCGCCCGCGAGTCCACTCTGCGATAATGACTCTCAGACGATGACCTTGATGCCCACTCCGCTTCGCCACACCAGTGCCGCCGTGCTTGAGTTTGACCGCCTCCGCGAGATTGTCCGCGGATGCTGCCAGAGCGAGCTCGGCCAGCAGGCGGTGGACGCGCTTGCGCCCACCACGGATGCTGCCTGGATCGACCGCCAGCAGCAGCTCACCGCTGAAGTGCGTGCATTTCTCCGCGCCGGTGGACGCTTCGACTTCGGCGGCCTCATCGATCCGCGCCAGCTCGTGCTCCGCGCCCGCATCAGCGGAGCCACTCTCGAAACCACCGAACTCCGCGATGCAATCCTCCTCGTGGACCGCGCCGCCGAGTGGCGGGAAGCCGCCATCCATCCCCCGCAGGCCATGCGCGAGCCCTGGCCGGCCATCGCGGAACTCAGCTCCACCATTGAGGACTTCACCCCGCTGCTGCGCTATTTCGCCAACAAGCTGGCGCCTGACGGAACGCTCGACGACAACGCCTCGCCCGCCCTCGCCGCCATTCGCCGCGAAACCGAAAAGCAGCGCCGCTCCATTCAGAGCTCGCTGCGAAGCTATCTCCGCCGCCTTTCTGAGGGTGACACGCTGCAGGAAGAGCTGGTAACCATTCGTGGCGACCGCTTCGTCATCCCCGTTAAAACCGAGCAGAAGCGCCGCGTCCAGGGCGTCGTCCACGGAGCCAGTTCCAGCGGCCAGACCGTCTTTGTCGAGCCGCTTGAAACCATCGAGCAGAACAACGAACTCGTCCGCCTTCTTGAAGACGAGCAGCGCGAGATCCACCGCATCCTCCTCGAAATGACAGCCCGCCTCGGCCAGCAATCCGAGGCCATCCTGATCGCCGTCGATGTGTTGCGCGAGCTTGAGTTGCAGTTTGCCAAGGCGCGCTTTGCCGAGCAATACCAATGCACCCGCGTCAAGCTTCTCGCCGATGACAGCGCGAATTCCCTCGTCCTCATCGACGCCCGCCATCCCGTCATGGAGCGCAATCTGCTCTCTCGCGGCAAGCGCGTCGTCCCTCTCACGCTGGAGATGGACTCCGCTCACCGCCAGCTCATCATCAGCGGCCCTAACACCGGAGGCAAGACCGTCGGCCTCAAAACCGTGGGCCTGCTCGTGCTCATGGCCCAGGCTGGAATCCCCGTTCCCGCCGAGCGCGCCGACCTGCCCATCTGCGACGCTGTCCTCGCCGACATCGGCGACTCGCAATCCATCGAGCAGAATCTCTCCACGTTCTCCGCCCACGTCACCAATATCGATTTCATCTCGCACACGGCTACCGCCCGCTCGCTCGTTCTCCTCGACGAACTCGGCTCCGCCACCGATCCCGAGGAGGGAGCCGCCCTCGCCGTCGCCATTGCCGAGCACTTCCGCCGTGCCGGAGCGCTCACTATCATCTCCACTCACCACACGGCGCTCAAGATCTATGCCACCAGTTCGCCCGGCGTGCTGAATGCCGCCGTCGGCTTTGATGAGAAAACTCTTGCGCCAACATACGAACTTCGCGTCGGCGTCCCCGGAGCCTCCGCGGGAATCAACATCGCGCAGCAAATCGGCCTCAACGCGCAGATCATCGCCGACGCCCGACGCCGTCTCAGCACGCAAACCCAGGACATCGCCGGATTCCTTGACCAGCTTCACTCCGATCTCCGTCAGATTGAAGGCGAGCGCCTACAGCTCCGCCAGCGCGAGCAGGAGGTAGCCCACGAGCGCAGCCGCCTGGAAGCCGAGGGTCTCAAGGAGCAGCGCGAAAAAATCCGCGACTTGGAGAAGAAGCTCGACTCACTGATGCGCGACTTTGAGTACCACGCCCGAGAGGCCGTCGCCGCCGTGCAGGATCGCGCCGCCGCCCAGAAGCTTGGCAAGGAGGCCGAGCGCCGCATCGCCCGCGCCCGCCGCGAATTCCGCGAGCAGTTCAATCAAACCGTCGTCGCCCACACCACCGGAGCCGACGAGGGAGATGAAAACGCCCGCCCCCACGTTGTCGCCCGCGTCAGCCTCGGAGACACCGTTCAGCTTAAGTCCATCGGCCGCACCGGAAAAGTCGTCCGCAAGCTGGAAGGCGACGCCCTGGAAGTCCAGGTTGGTCCCATGAAGATGCGCGTCCCTCTGGATGACATCGCCGCCGTCATCGGACAGGCCGCCAACAATCCCGTTAACGCCGCCCGCAGCAAAGGCATCAACGTCCGTCTCCGCGACGATGACACCTCAGCTCCCACCGAGATCAACGTCATCGGCCGCAACGTGGACGAGGCCACCGCCGAGGTTGAGAAGTTTGTTGACCGCGCCTTCCTTGCCGGACTCTCCCACATCCGCATCGTCCACGGTTCCGGCATGGGAATCCTCCGGCGCGCTCTCCGCGAATACCTGAGACGCCATCCCCAGGTCATCGGAGTCACCGAGCCTCCGCAGAACCAGGGAGGCGGCGGAGCGACCGAAGTGGAACTGAAGGTATAGCCCGTGGTTTAGACTTTCGTTTCCCGCCGCCCGCCGGGAACCACAGAAATCAATCGCCGTGCGCCGCCCGCTACGTTACAGTTCAATCATCCGTGCGCATCTCAATCCGGCAGCAAAAGGTGGAAACCCGCGATGATTGCAGCGCGGCTGAAATGGCTTGCTGTGTTGGCGGCAATGTTCGTCACTTCCTATGCTGTCTCGCACTACCGCTCCAACACCGTTCGTGAATACGTAACCTCGGCGAGCGTCTACTGGCGCGCCGACCAGGCCGTCATCGCCATCACAACCGGCGCCGAGGTTCGTAGCGAGGGACTGATTCCACGGGCGGTGAGCCTCATCCGGGCCTTGGCAAAGCTGCCCGCGGACAGGCCGGAAATCCGCGTTGGCGCGGCGCGCGTATTCACCTTCCACAACGGCGCATGGAACGATGTCAAGCTCAGTCCAATGGCCTCCCCCATCAGCTTTCCGTTGTGGCCCTACAACGGCCGCTTCTATACCTGGGACAAGCGCCAGCGCGTCAGTGAATGGAACGGATACCTGCTTATCCCCGTCAATCCCAGCCGCGCCGCCGAACTGCGCGCGGCCTTCCCGGAGGACCCCGCCAACTATCTCCCCGCCGGCTCCGGCAAGGTTCCGCAGACGTATGACGTTCTCCAGGACGTGATCACGCGCGAGGAGTGGCACTCCTACCAGCACATTGCTTCTCAGCCGGAGGGCAAACAGCTCGCCTTCCCCGTCGGCGACAAAACCTTTCAGATCGTGGTGCAGCGCGATCACCATTCCGGCAGCGCCGGAGAGGTCACGCTCCTGCTCAACGGCGGCGGCAGCCCGCTCCAGCTCTTCCAGGCGCAATCCACAGCCCGTTCCGTAAGCGGAGCGGAGATGTTCCGTTACTTCGCCGCGCCGTCGCTTGTCCACGAGCCTCCCGCCAATCGCTCCCGCCGCCTCTGGCTGGACGTTGGCGGCAGCGTCCTCGCGCTCTTCTTGATCTGGGCGATCTTTCTCCGCCCCATGCTCCTCACCGTCGCCCCGCCCACCATCGAGTTCAAGGATGCCACCGAGAGCGAGTTCCCCAAGCTGGACCGCGCGCGCTGGGATGACTACACCGCGCAACTGGAAGCCCTTGGCTTCATCCGCGTGCGTGACGTCAAGCTCTCCAACGCCATCCTGGGTGGAATCTCACGCGTTCTTCTCCATCCCCAATCCGACTGTTATGCCAGCGTCTTCCAGGTCTTCGGTCCCAAGTCGCCCGGACTCGTCTTCGGCATCATGAGCTACCTTGGCGAAGACTGGACGGTCGGCCACGGCATCAACAAGCCCATCGCCGGGAGCGCCCTCACCCGGCTCCCCCACCGTCTTTCCTTCAGCCGCCCCGGCATGTCTCCCAGCCAGCTCTACCCGGAGCATCTGGCAACCCGCGACCGGGTCGCCCACGACCTCGGACTCACGGTCGTCGTCCCCCAGGGCTTTGACACCTACCAGCAGCGCTCGAACCTGGAAGCCCAGGCCCGCCGCGACTTCATCCGCAAAACCAATCCCGTCGCCCTCGGCTTCCGCTATTACTGGGCCAAACTCAAACCGCTCTCCGCCGATTGGTGGGGCGACTACCCCAAGGAGATGGAATCAAGAACCGGGCAAGAATTCGTGCCGGGCGAGGTGTAATCTGGGGGAGATGCCATCGACCCGCCTCTCCCAGCAGCTCGCCTTCATCCTTGAAATCGACAAGCTGAAGTCCATTCTCCGTCAGACGCCCATCACCGGCCCGGAGCGCCGCCAGGAGAACGATGCCGAGCACTCCTGGCACATTGCCGTCATCGCCGCCCTGCTCGCCGAGTACGCCCCCACCGCCATCGACGTTGCCCGCGTGATCCGCATGCTTCTCATCCACGACATCGTCGAGATCGACGCCGGTGACACCTTCGCCTATGACGCCGCCGGATACTCTGACAAGGCCGAGCGCGAGAGCCGCGCCGCCGACCGAATCTTCGGCCTGCTGCCCGCCGACCAGGCCGCCCAGCTCCGCGCCCTCTGGGACGAGTTCGAGGCCGCCGCCACCCCCGAGTCGCGCTACGCCAACGCCCTTGACCGCCTGCAACCCCTCCTACTCAACTCCCGCACCGGAGGCGGGTCGTGGAGCAATCATCGCGTCACCCGCACCCAGGTCCTCACCCGCATGGAGCCCATTCGCCACGGCGCGCCCGAGCTCTGGCCCGTGGTTCAGGACATCGTCGATGACGCCTCCGCCCGCGGCTGGCTCCTCTAAGGCGAACCCAATAGATTTACATGCACCAATCCAGTCGCAATTTCCACACCTCCGGCAGGGCCAAATCCGCCTTAATCACAGCTTTTCCACAAAGATGGTGGTCCGTCCCTCCCTGCAATGGGGCAGACTAGGGGTGTGGCCAACCCCGGGGACTTTGCATATACCGTCAAGCAGCAGGCTGATATCGTCCGCATCATCGGCGAATACGTAAAGCTGCGCAAGGCCGGGGCGCAGAACTACTCGGGCCTCTGCCCCTTCCATGGCGAAAAAACGCCCTCGTTCTCCGTCCACGCCACCCGCCAGTTCTTCCACTGCTTCGGCTGCGGACTCTCCGGCGACGTCTTTTCCTTTGTGCAGAAGATCGAGAACATCACCTTTCCCGAGGCCGTCCGCCTCGTCGCCCAGAAGCTCGGCATCGCCGCTCCCAAGGCCCAGTTCAACTCCCCTCAGGAAGCTCGCGAGGCCCGCACCCGCGGCCTCCTGCTCGATCTTCACGAGGCCGCCTGCCTCTGGTTCCAGGAGCAGCTTCGCCGCCCGGAAGGCGCTGCCGCCCGCGAATATCTGCGCGGCCGCGGACTCGACGACCAGGCCGTCGCCCGCTTCCGCATCGGCTTTGCCCCGGAGTCCGGCTTCCTCCTGCGTGACAAGCTCAAGCCCCTCGCCGATGAAGACGCCCTCCGCGAAAGCGGCCTCTTTAGCTGGAAAGAGCGCGACGAGTCACGCAATCCCGAGCCTTCCGCGCCCGTGCCCGCCTCGCTTTACAGCAAGTTCCGCAACCGCATCGTCTTTCCCATCTGCAATGAGAGCGGCAAGGTCATCGCCTTCACCGGGCGCACCCTCGCCACCGACGACAAATCCGGCCCCAAGTACCTCAACTCGCCGGAGACGCCCATCTACAGCAAGTCCCGTGTCCTCTTCAACCTGCACCTTGCCAAGGAGGCCATCCGCCACCTCGACTACATCATCCTCGTCGAGGGCCAGATGGACTGCATCTCCGTCTTCAACGCCGGATTCCACAACGTCATCGCCTCCAGCGGAACCGCCTTCACCGAGGCACAGGCCCGCCTGCTCGCCCGCTTCAGCAAGAAAATTATCGTGAACTTCGACCCTGACACCGCCGGAGCCGCCGCCGCCGAGCGCTCGCTCGCCATGCTCGTCAGCGAAGATTTCGAAATCCGCATCATGACCCTCGAACAGGGATACGATCCCGACCTCTTCGTCCGCCGCCGGGGAGCGCCGGCCTACGGCGAGGCGCTCAAGACCGCGCCAAAGTACTTCAATTACCTCATCGAGCGCGCCCAGGCCCAGTTCCCGCGCACCGCCGAGGGCAAGGTCAAGGCGGTCAACTACCTGCTGCCGCACATCCAGCGCATCCCCAGCCGCATTGTCCGCGACGAGCTTGCCTCGGATGTCGCGCAGAAGCTGCAGATCGACTCGGCCGTGCTGCGCCAGGAGCTTCGCCACGTCGCCGGAGCCCGCACGGCCACCAGGGTCGCGCCCGCCCCCGAGGCCGCGCTTACCGAGGCCGAACTCATCCTGTTGCAGGCGCTCTCCTCCGGCAGCGAACTGGCCTTCACCTTTGAGGATGACAACGGCCAGGAGCAGGTTTACAACCCCGCCGAGCAGGCCTATTACACCCTCAGCTCGGAGCAGCTCCACAAGGGCCTGCGCGCCGAGTCGCTTATCGACGCCATCCTCAAGGCCCTCGCCGAAGGCGCGGATCTCATGACCCTGCCGCTCCCGGACGAGGATCGCGGGCTCTTCATGTCCGTGCTCATGAAGGACCACGAGCCGCTCACCGCCGAGCTGCTTGCCGGAGCCATTGGAGCCTTGCGCCGCCGCCAGCTTGAGCACCGCCGCCGCGAGCTCGTCCGGCTCATCGCCGAGGCCGCCCGCAACAACGATTACGTTGCCGTCGCCCGCCTCGGGCAGGAAAAGCAGGAAGTCGACCGCGCCCTCCGTCACGCCGCAACCGTCTGAGTGTTGCAAATCCTGCTTGCAATCGGCACGGAAAACGGCCATGATCCGCATCAACAAACCTGTGGGGGTGAGCACAATGGAAGGTATTTCCGTGCGACCAATGCGCCGTCAGGAGCGCGAAATCGACGAAGAAGAGGCCCGCAATATCCTTGTAAAAGGCGAGTTCGGAGTCTTGTCCACCGTCGGCCCCGAGGGTGAGCCTTACGGCGTTCCCATCAGTTACGTTTACCGCGACGGCGAGATCTACATCCACTCCGCTCCCGAGGGCCGCAAGGTGGAGAATCTCCGCCCCGGAGCCCACGTCAGCTTCTGCGTGGTCGGCAGAACGCAGTTACAGCCAGAGATGTTCAGCACCCGTTACGAGAGCGCCATGGCCTTCTGCGAGGTTCACGAGCTCTTTGACGACGCCAAAACCTGCGCGCTCGGCTGGCTCATCGAAAAGTACTCCCCGCGCCTTCAAAAAGAGGGGGCCGAGTACATCGCCAGCCGCCAGGACGTGACTCGCGTCTTCGCCCTCAGCGTCCACCACCTCAGCGGCAAGCGCCGCTTCTGATCCGCTTCGCAGCCGCCCCGCAATGTTTGCCCGCGCGGATTCCCGTAGAATCGGGCTGACCATGGATTCCACGAACCGCAAGATTTTCTGGGTACTCTTTACGATCCTCAGCCTCTTCGGATACTTCCTGCCCTTCGGCTGGGCCGTGGCTGAGATGTTTGTGGCGCTCTTCGCAAGCTGGTGGATCGTCTACCGCTCGGGCTGGCTCTGACCGGCCGATCATTGTTCTGAATTGTGGCGGTCACGTCCTTTGCCTGGACACGCAAATTGACGTCGAGATGTGCGCCGGTGTGTACCCATCAGGCACCCCCCCCTCCCCCCCCTATATTTCCCGCCAAAAATTTGAAAACACGGGAGTTGCGCGTGTTTTGTTCTCCTCTATTCAGGATAGCAAACTGGAGGGGGTGATCCCCTCAGCGGTAGGGAAACTCTATCTGGCGTGTAATGAGGAGGTTGGGGGAAATGCGAAAGAAACAGGGATTGACAGGCTGTGGAGGGGGAATGCCGGAGCTAAGAAGACCCTTATCTGCGAACGAGTGTTGCGGCAGGTGTGGGGCACCGTCAGCGAAATATCGAGATGTGGGCCACCAGCCTGCGACCAGCGCGGCCGCCGCGAAAACAACATGCAACATTCGGTGCCTTATCCGCAATCCAAGCGTATCAACATGCTCTGAGTGTGACATTCCTGTGCTCTGAATTGCAGCTTGGCTTGCGGGAGCGCCGAATGCGATTTCGAGTCGCACCCATTGCAACTTCTATGGAGGTCAGTCCTATGCCGTTGATTCAGGTCAAAGTGATTGAGGGCGTATTTTCGCATGAGCAGAAACGGGAGATCGTTCAAAAGCTTACCGATGCAATGGTTTCAGTCGAAGGGGAGAATATGCGTCCCGTGACCTGGGTTGTGATCGAGGACGTCAAAAGTGGCGAATGGGCGATCGGTGGAAATCCGCTGACGACAGCCGACGTTAAGAATCTGGCTGCGGGGAAAAAGGCGGCCTAGCCGGTGCGTTGAATGCTGCCGACTCTGGGACACCCGGCTTGCAGGAGTGATCCAAGGGAATGAGCAGGAGAGATTGGGACAGCCAAAGTCAAAGACCCCACCCTAGCCAAAGGAAGGCCGGGATGGGGCACTCTGTAGGATAGCGATGAATGAAAATGCAGGCTGGGCCACCAGCCTGCCTGACAGCCGAGGCCGCGGGAGTCGAGAAAGTGAGTGCCCTCGCCTGTGATTGTTGACAATTGTGGAACTCTGCTGTGATTCGGCGTAAGATTCGGCGTAAAGCAAAGACGTTCAATCAGTTAATTCCAGTAGCGGGACGTGTTGCCATGCGCGTGAACACCTTGACCCTACAGCTGCGGCAGAAGCGGCAAAATGCAAATCCTGGGAACCAACCGTCTCTTACTCAGCTCGAAGCGGACAATCCAACACGGGACGCCTCGAATGCTCCAGCCAGCCTTCTGTTTCTCCCGGCAGCCCTTGTCGTAATCCTCGGCGCGCTATTCCTTGTGGGTTGCGGGGGTGGCGGGAGTTCCAGCAGCAGTGGCGGTGGCGGCGGAACGCAACCACCTGCGGCATCAGCCGATGTTTATGTTGCCGGATATGAGTATGTGGCCACGAATAACAACGTCGCCGTTTACTGGAAGAACGGAACCGCGGTTGTACTTACCGATGGCACGCAGCACGCCGAAGCCAATGCCCTGGCCGTCTCCGGAACCGATGTCTATGTCGTCGGAGAGGAAGAGTCTTCCTCCGGTTTTTCCGTTGCCAAGTACTGGAAAAATGGAAGCGTGGTCGTGCTCTCTGACGGAACACAGAATGCCTACGCGGGAGCGATCGCGGTATCTGGTTCAGACGTTTATGTCGCCGGGGAAGAGGGGCCCGGCAGTGTGCGTACCGCCAAGTATTGGAAGAATGGCGTAGCTGTGCCCCTTACCGATGGAACCAGGGACGCACAGGCTTTCGGAATTGCCGTCTCCGGCAGTGATGTTTATGTAGTCGGCTATGAAACCAGTTCGAGTGGTCATGAGATGGCCGCGTACTGGAAGAATGGGACGGAGACTCTGCTTACCGACGGCACCAACGATGCCGGCGTCAGCGGGATTGCCATCTCCGGCAGCGATGTGTACCTGGTGGGGTTTGAATACAGCTCCGGTATGCCCATCGGCAGGTATTGGAAGAACGGCTCGGTCGTTGTGCTGCCGGATATGACCTTCGGGGCTTGGGCAAATGCCATCACTGTCTCCGGCACGGACATCTTCATCGCCGGTGAGGTGATCACCGCTGAGCCGGCAACTGGACCTACCGTTGCTGCAGCCTACTGGAAAGATGGGCAACTGGTGATTCTCGCAGATGGCACGCGTCCAGACGGTGCAGCGAACGCAGTTACGGTATCGGGTTCGGACCTCTATGCCGCAGGGCGGGAGGTTGGGCATATCGCCCCTGACGGGAACACGACAGGGATCGCTACATATTGGAAGGATGGCGTGCCCACCGAACTAACGGACGGAACGCGTGATGCAGGGGCATCGGCCATCGTAGTGATCAGCCATTGATGAAGCTCACTGGGCAGCGTCAATGGCTGTGTGGGACAGCAACCAGAAGCAAGCGGCCAGATTCGATGAATCCCTGTGCCATAAGCGCCAGGTAGCTCACGATCTCGCTGGCCGAAAAGTTCGGGGCTATGCGTGTATTTGTCTGCTGGGCCGGGAGCCCCTCGGCTACGCCGCAGGATGACCCTCCTGGAAATAGACACATCATCGAAGCAGACACATCGTTCAGAAGCGGCACATCATCGTCGCCAGGCTGCTCCCGCCTCTGCCCTTCGCCTTTAACCTGTGCAACCTTGCAACCTGCGTAACCTGTGCAACCTCGCCTCACTGCTGCTGTTGCATCGGCTGGCTTGGCCGCTCTTCCAGGATTTCATCTTCCGTCGGAACCGCAGCCGTGCTGTTCAGTTGTTCGTGTCCGTCCACATCCACGTCCGGGCGCAGTTGCACGTCCACCGACAATCTCTGCCCTGCGTGTCCGTTGTACAGCCCGCGCACCGGAGCCACATCGCCGTAGTCGCGTCCGTAGGCGATGCGAACATGCCGCGCTCCCACGGCCATGCCCAGCGTCGGGTCCAGCGCCATCCATCCGCATCCCGGAATGTACACCTCAACCCAGGCGTGCGAGGCTTGTCCGCCGATTACTTCCTCCAGCGCCGATGCCGGATTCTCGGCGCGCTGCGGCACCAGGTAGCCGGAGACATATCGCGCCGGAATTCCGCGTTTGCGCGCCGTGCCCAGCAGAAGGTGAGCAAAATCCTGGCACACGCCCGCGCCCTGCCGCAGCGCGTCCACAATCGAAGACTGCACATGCGTCGCGCCCTTCACATACTGGAAGCGCTCATGGATCAGCAGCGACGCCGCCTCCGCGAATCCGAAGGCCGTGCCGTCGCTCGTGCGCTCGGCCGTGGCGATCAGCTCATCCAACTCCGCCAGGTGGGGAACGTACTTGCTGTCCACCATGTAGTCGTAGAAATCTTCGTTCAGCTCTTCGCGCGCGTCGTCCACCTGTTGCAGCGTGGTCAGCGGAGCGATCTCCGGCGTGTCCAGCCGCAGCACCACCGAATCGGTTTCAATCTTCAGGTGGCGATGTTCCTTCAGCACGTTGAACTGGTGAACCCAGTTGCCGAAGGCGTCCTGGTAGCTCTTTGCATCCGAGGGCGGATGCGTTGTCAGCCGGAACGACAGGCAGCTCTGCTTTTCGTCGGTCATCGGGCGCAGCCGCACTTCGTTGTAGCTCTCGGAAACCGGCCCGTCGTAGTGAAACTCCGTAATGTGTACCAGGTGGTACCGGTTCATGCGCTCACCCCGTAGTAGAAGTAACTGCGCGCAATGTTTTCGCCGATCGTCAGGCATGAGCCCAGCAGCTCGCTCAGGTACAGGTGCAGTCCGCGCTCGAAGATCTCCTCGATCCGGTCATAGCGCAGGCTCTCCAGCAGTTTTCCCGTCAGCCGCTCGGCTTCGTTTGAGTACGCGCCCGGCGCGGTTCCGCTCAGGGCCCTCAGTCCAAAGTGAACTTCGTTGATGCTGAACAGAATCGAGCGCGGATGCTGCGGGTGCAGGATCAGCATCTCGGCCACCTGCTCCGGCTGAATCTGCGAATAATATTTCCTGTGGTACGCCTCGTAAGCGCCCACGGATTTCAGTACGGCCATCCACTGGTGGTTATCCGGGTGTGACACCGACTGCGGACTCTCCAGCAGATACTGGTATTGCACGTCCACCAGCCGCGTCGTCATCTCCGCCCGTTCCAGGTAGCAGCCCAGCCGCAGGAACTGCCAGCCTTCGTCGTGCGGCAGCGTTGCGTCGGCCACGCCGTGGAAGCGGTGGCTGCCGAACTTCACCACGTCGCAGAAGCGGTGCGGTCCGCCGGTAATTTCCTGCCGGGCGTCAAAAGCGTTCACCGCGTGATACAGACCGTTGATGTCTTCCCACATCTCGCGGGAGAGGCGGTCGCGGATGGTGCGCGCGTTCTCTCTCGCCTTTGAGATGCATTGCAGAATCGAGTTCGGATTGTCCTGCCGGAAGGCCAGGAACTCGAAGACCGTGTGCGCGTTCGCCTCGTCGTACAGCGTCCGGAAGCGCGGCTCTTCTCCGGCCATCACCAGCAGCGGATCCCAGCGCAGCTTGTAGAACTTGTCGGACTCCTCCAACAGCATGTGGTAGTTCACGTCCAGAATGCGCGCGGTATCCTCGGCCCTCTCCATGTAGCGGGCCAGCCAGAACAGCGAGTCTGCGATACGCGACAGCATCATCTCAGCCCTCTTCTCTCAGTACCCAGGTGTCCTTGCTGCCGCCGCCCTGCGATGAGTTCACCACCACCGAGCCTTCGCGCAGGGCCACCCGCGTCAGCCCGCCCGGGACTACCGTCACGCTCTCGCCGTCGTACAGGCAATACGGACGCAGATCCACGTGCCGCCCGCCCACTTTCTTCAGCGTCTCGTCGTAGGAAGGCACTCGCGAAAGTCCAACCAGCGGCTGTGCAATGTAGTTCCGCGGATCGGCCTTGATCTTCTCCCGGAAACTCTCCACCGTCGCCTTGTCCGAGGCCGGACCAATCAGCATCCCGTAGCCGCCCGATTCGCCCACGGCCTTCACCACCAGCTCCGGCAGGTGCTCCAGCACGTAGGCCAGGTCCTTGGGACGCGAGCAGAGGTAGGTATCCACCGAGCCCAGAATCGGCTCCTCTCCCAGGTAATACCGTATGAACTCGGGAACGTAGGCGTACACCGCCTTATCGTCGGCCACGCCATTGCCCACGGCATTGGCCAGCGCCACGTTGCCCGCCCGGTAGGCGCCCATCAATCCCGGCACGCCCATCAGCGAATCGCTGCGGAAGACCAGCGCGTCCAGGAAGTCGTCATCCACCCTTCGGTAGATCACATCCACCCGCCGCAGCCCGTGGATGGTCTTCATGTACACCACCAGGTCGTCCACGATCAGGTCGCGCCCTTCCACCAGTTCAATGCCCATCTGCTGGGCCAGGAAGCTGTGCTCAAAGTACGCGCTGTTGTAAATGCCGGGAGTCAGCAGCACCGCCTCCGCCGCGGCTCCGCCCCGTGGAGAAAGGCTGCGCAGAATCCGGCACAGCTCCGTGGGATAGTGGTTCACCGGAAGCACCCCGTAAGCCTGGAAGGCCTCGGGAAGCGTCCGCATCATGATCAGCCGGTTTTCCAGCACGTAGGAAACGCCGCTCGGCGTGCGTACGTTGTCCTCCAGCACCAGGTACTCGCCGCTCTTTGAGTCGCGGATCAGGTCAATGCCGCAAATGTGCGCGTAAATTCCCCGTGGAACCCGCAGCCCCACCATCTCCCGGTAGAAATGTTTGCAGGAGTACACCAGCGAGCGTGGAACCCGCTTGTCGGCCAGTATCTTCTGAGCCCCGTAAATGTCCTGCAGAAACAGGTTCAGCGCCGTAACCCGCTGCGCCAGCCCGCGCTCCACCCGCTCCCACTCGCGGTGCGGGACGATGCGCGGAATCAGGTCGAAAGGGAAGAGCCTCTCCGCGCCCGCGCCGTCGCTGTAAACCGTGAACGTAATGCCTTGCAGCAGAAATGAAAGGTCCGCAATCTTGCGCCGCTCGTCAAACTGCTCTGGAGCCATATCCGCAAGGGTCTGAAATAATTTGGCGTAGTGAGGCCGCGGCACTCCAGGAGCCGCAAACATTTCGTCGTAGAATTCGCCAACCTCGTAACGCTCAAACAGCCCGCGCGAGGGAGTTTGCAAGGGCTTTACCGGCATTGCGGAACGATAGCAGCGCGGCATCCCCTCCCGCCAATAAGAAGATTTGATAGCACCCATAGGTTTTCCCTTAGCACCATACCTCCCCGATGAGTGCTACCTTTAGGGCCTGAGTCGCCACGCCCAAGCGCAACCATCACCCTTCCGGCATCGAACAGATTATGCGTCAGTCAAAGGAAACCACATCATGATCACACTCCGCGTTGGCTATGAACTGATCTACGAATGTCCGCAGCCAACCCCCATGATCCTGATGTTGAACATCCATCGCACCCGCATCGCTGACATCGTTGTGCCGGACACCCTGACTACCAGCCCTCCCGTGCCGATCTCCTTTTATGACGACGCCTTCGGCAACTGGTGTACCCGCATCGTTGCTCCCACCGGCGAGATATGCCTTTCGGCCGACGGCAGGCTCACCGATACAGGCCTTCCCGATGTCCGCAGCGAATGGGCGCAGCAGCATCTCGTTCAGGATCTGCCCAAGGAGGTTCTGGTCTTTCTCCTCGGCAGCCGCTATTGCGAAACCGACCGTCTCTCGCAGGTGGCGTGGGATCTCTTCGGCCATTCCCCGCTCGGCTGGCAAAGGGTGCAGGCGATCTGTAATTTCGTCCACAACCATGTCGCCTTCGGCTACGAATTCGCCAACCCCACCAAGTCCGCCTGGGAGGTCTTCAACACCGGCCAGGGCGTCTGCCGTGACTACGCCCACCTCGCCATCGCCCTCTGCCGCTGCATGAACATTCCGGCCCGCTACTGCACCGGATACCTGAGCGACATCGGCACGCCGCCTCCCTACATCGGCGACTTCGCCGGCTGGTTCGAGGCCTACCTCAGCGGCCAGTGGCACACCTTCGACCCCCGCAACAACGTGCCCCGCATTGGCCGCGTGCTGATGGCCCAGGGACGCGATGCTGCCGATGTTCCCATCAGCAATACCTTCGGCTTCAACACGCTCAAGAATTTCAGGGTCTGGACGGACGTCGTCTCACCTCTGTAAGAACGACATATATTTTCAAGAAGAGCTTTGTCAGGAAGTCCCTCCCCAGGCCCGCGCCCCCGGCTATACTGAATCCGTCATAATTCCGGGCTGTGCCGAATTCTGAGCTGCACTGGGCGCACAGCTTCACACTCGTGATTCATTCATTAGAGGAAATTCTCATGCTCATGTTCTTCATACAATTCTTCCTTGTCCTCGCGGCAATTCTTCTCGGCATCCGTCGCGGAGGCCTTGCCCTCGGACTCATCGGCGGACTCGGCGTTGCCGTGCTCGTCTTTGTCTTCCGTGTCGCACCCTCTGAGCCGCCAATCCAGGTGATGCTCATCATTCTCGCCGTCGTCACCGCTTCCTCGGCCATGCAGGTCGCTGGAGGTCTCGACTACCTGGTTCAGCTCACCGAGCGTCTTCTCCGCGCGCATCCCAGTCGCGTCACCCTGCTGGCGCCGTTTTGCTCGTTCTTCCTCACCGTCTGCGTCGGCACCGGACACGCCGTCTACGCCCTTTATCCCGTCATTGCCGACGTTGCCTGGAAGACCCGCATCCGTCCCGAGCGCCCCATGGCCGTCTCCAGCATCGCCGCTCAGATGGGAATCACCGCCAGCCCCGTCGCCGCCGCCGTCACCACATTCCTCGGCTATTCCATCCGCATGGGCACGCCCGTCACCATCTTCGACATCATCAAGATCACCCTCCCCGCAGGACTTGTCGGCGTCTTCGCCGCCGCCCTCTGGAGCCTCAACCGCGGCAAGGATCTCGACAAGGACCCCGAGTTCCAGGCGCGCTTGAAAGACCCGGTCTTCGCCTCGCAGCTCGATGTCACCGTCACTACTCTGGACAAGAAACTGCCGCGCACCGCCAAGCCTTCCGTAGCAATTTTCTTTTCCGGTGTCCTCTTCATCGTCATTCTCGCCCTGCGAGACACCCTGGTCGCCTCCGGATACCACCTGCCTAACATTCTTCCGCTGGTCAACGGCAAGGCCATTCCCATGACCACGGTTGTCCAGATGATCATGCTCGGCTTCGGAGCCATCATTCTCTTCGCCACCAACGTCAAGGCCTACGACATTGCCAAGGCCAGCGTCTTTGCCGCCGGAATGACCGCCGTCGTCTCCATCTTTGGCATTGCCTGGATGAGCGACACCTTCATCACCGCCAACCAGCCCTTCCTCATCGAAAAGATGAAAATCATGGTGCAGGCCGCGCCCTGGACCTTCGCCATCGCCATGTTCTGCGTCTCGGCCTTCGTCAAGAGCCAGGCCGCCACGCTTACCGTCATGATGCCCTTCGGCATCGCTCTTGGCCTTCCCGCCAAGCTCATGCTCGGCCTGATGCCGGCCAGCTACGCCTACTTTTTCTTCTGCTTCTACCCCAGCGATCTCGCCGCCATCAACATGGATCGCACCGGCACCACTCACATGGGGAAGTACATCCTCAACCACAGCTTTATGATCCCCGGCTTCATCGGCGTCGGCGTCTCCACCGTCACCGCCTACCTGCTGGCGAAGATGGCCTTTGGAATCTGACGATTAGCCCAGTCTCGTGTCCTCCGCGGGCGCGAGACTGGGTTGCCGTTTCGCCCTTCGTTCCGCCTTTGCTGATCCCTTGACTCGTCCCCTCCGCAGCGCCTTCGCCCTTGCGTTTCAACCGCTTCTCTGCCAAAATTGTTAAGTTCCCGAAACTCGGGACGACTCTCCGCCATCTAAAGGCTTAATGCCTCCTCGCCAAATTGGCGACTTGCCCGTAGCGGAGCGGGCTTTCTTGTGCATTACGCGGTGAAATTCGAGGACTTCGGTGTATTTTTTTCGGCCCTTGCAGGCCGGAACGCCGACGTGTGATTGTTTGGCGGATTCCTCGCCGCCCTAGAGATTTTTTTCGGCTGCCTACGGCGCCAGTGAAGGATATTGCTCTTGGCTCTCGACGATAAATACGAAGATATTCAGAAGTTGATCGATACCGGCAAGGAAAAGGGATTTCTCACCTACAACGAGGTGAACGACCTCCTGCCGAACGACATCAACTCGCCCGACGATCTCGACGACCTTCTCGGAATGATCGGGACGCAGGGAATTAACGTCCTGGAAGACACCAAGCTCCCCTCGGAGAAGAAGTTCGATCCCGACGAGGAGTCCGACGACGTTGAACTCGATCTCACCCCCGGCGCTCTTGAAAAGACCAACGACCCCGTCCGCATGTACCTGCGTGAGATGGGAACCGTTCCGCTGCTCACCCGCGAAGGCGAAGTCGAAATCGCCAAGCGCATCGAGCGCGGACAGATTCGCGTCCTCAAGGCTCTCTCCCGCTCGGCCATCGTCATCCGCGAGGTTCTCGCCATTGGCGACGACCTCAAGCGCGGCGTCCGCTCCGTCAAGGAAGTCGTGGTCTTTGACGAAGAGGAGATCACCGACGAAGTGATGCTCGGCCGCCTCAAGGAAATCACCGGCAAGATCGACGAACTCGCGCGCCACTACAAAAAAGGCCTCGCCCTCGCCGTCAAACTCGCCGAGGTCGGCGCTCCCGGCAAGGACAAAAAGAAGCAGAAGGATTACCGCAAGATTCACTGGGGTCTTGGCCGCGCCCAGGTCGAAGTCAGCCGCTCCATCCGCAAGCTGCGCTTCACCAACCAGGAGCGCAAGCGCCTCATCGACCGCGTCAACAAAACGGTCGAGAACATGAAGGCCCTGGACCGCCAAGTGCTCAACCTTGAGAAGCGCTGCGAGTTCACCAAGAACGAGGAGCAGAAGAAGGAAATCCGCAAGCAGATCCGCACCGTGCGCACCGATATGGAGCGCATCGAGGTCGAAGCGGGAGCCGTCTTTACCGAGCTCAAGCGTACCCAGCGCGAGATCATTCAGGGAGACATGGATGCCGAGCACGCCAAGCGCGAGCTCATCGAGGCCAACCTGCGCCTCGTCGTCTCCATCGCCAAGAAGTACACCAACCGCGGCCTCCAGTTCCTCGACCTCATCCAGGAGGGCAATATCGGCCTCATGAAGGCCGTTGACAAGTTCGAGTACCGCCGCGGCTACAAGTTCTCCACTTACGCCACCTGGTGGATTCGCCAGGCGATCACCCGCGCCATCGCCGACCAGGCCCGTACCATCCGCATCCCGGTACACATGATCGAGACCATCAACAAGCTCATCCGCACCAGCCGTCAGCTTGTGCAGGAGCTTGGCCGCGAGCCAACCAGCGAAGAGATTGCCCGCCGCATGGACATCCCGGTCGCCAAGGTTCGCAAGGTCTTGAAGATTGCCCAGGAGCCCATCTCCCTTGAGACCCCCATCGGGGAAGAGGAAGATTCGCACCTTGGAGATTTCATCGAGGACCGCGCCGTCGTCTCGCCCGCCGAGGCCGTCATCAACGTCAACCTCAAGGACCAGACCTCGCAGGTTCTTCGCACTCTTACCCCGCGCGAAGAAAAGGTCATCAAGATGCGCTTCGGCCTCGAAGACGGCAGCGAGCACACGCTGGAGGAAGTCGGCCAGTCCTTTGCCGTCACCCGCGAGCGTATCCGCCAGATCGAAGCCAAGGCTCTGCGCAAGCTGCGCCACCCTTCGCGCTCACGCAAACTCCGCGCCTTTATGGACGGCGTTCACGACTAATTTGTTTCTTGCAGCATGAAGGGCACGGCCTCGGCCGTGCCCTTCGTCTTTCCATTCATGATGTCGCGAACCCGGCGAAATTCACCTCGCCTTAACAATTTTTTCACACCACTGCAATATACTTTGGCGATGCCATCCGGAGAATTCACCTTCAAACTCCAGCCCAGCACAGCCAAAGACGAGCACGTCTACCACCTGAACGGTCCCCTGGTTCTCAACAATATGTTTGCCTTTCAGGAGGTTCTGCGCGCGGAGTCCGTCACCACCATCCTCGACTTCACCGATGTTCCCTACATCGATTCCGCGGGCCTTGGCATTCTCACCAACTCTTACGTCTCCCATCAGCGGCTGGGCCACAAGCTCTTCTTCGTCGCGATCAATGACCGTGTTGGCGATCTCTTCAAACTCACCAATCTCGACAAACTCTTTGAAGTTTTTCCCACCGTGGAGAGCGCAAGAGCTGCCCGGAGCGGCGGCGCCTAGAGAGGTTTTTCCGGAGGAGTGACCGCCGGTGCCCCTCCTTCGGCGCGCGTTCTTTGCGCGCCGAAGGAGGGAGGGCAGCCACCTCTTCCAGGAACTTACTTTGCGGCCTTGATCGTCACCGAGTACTGCGTCTTTTCCCACGTCAGCTTCAGCGCGCCGCCGCCTGCCGGATTCTTCTCCAGCGCCATCGTGAACTGATCGACCGGCTCCGCCACGGCGTCTTTCTTCAGCTCAATCCGTGTCACGTCCAGGGCCTCGTCATACACCGACTTGGGGGCATTGCCGTTTTCGCCCCACTGTCCAATCTGCTTGTTCACAATCAGCTTGGCTCCGCCTGCCGTTGGCAGCGTCCACAGCGTGTAGGCGCCCGCTGGAATCGTCGCTCCGCCCAGTTCAATCGGCTTCTGCGTAATCAGCAGCGTGGCCTCGTCGGCGCCGGTCCGCCAGAGCTTGTCATACGGAACCAGTCCGCCCCAGATCTTGCGCGCCTCTCCCGTCTTCGGGTCTTTCGTGTAGGGACGTCCGTAAACGATGGTGACCCTTCCGCCATCGATGGTTGTGCTGATTGTTTCATGTGGGCTGACGCGTTTCTGCTGGGCCGCCGCCGGCAACGCGCAGGCAATCACCGCGGCGATCAATACGAGAGTGCATCCGAAATTTTTCATGGAAGCATCATACCCCTACTCGTAGCGAAGCGCCTCAATCGGGTCCAGGTTTGCCGCCTTCCACGCCGGATAGATCCCGAAGACCAGTCCGATGAATCCCGACGATGCGAACGCGAACGCCGTCCACTGCACGCTCATCGTCGCCGGCAGCGACGGCATCAGCGCCGCGATCAGATAGGTCAGCACCCCGCCGATCAATATTCCCACCACGCCGCCCACCGCCGTCAGCACCACGGCTTCCATCGTGAACTGCAGCAGCACGTCGTGTTTGCGCGCGCCCACCGCCTTGCGCACGCCAATCTCCTTCGTCCGCTCCGTAACTGAAACCAGCATGATGTTCATCACACCCACGCCGCCCACAATCAGCGCCACGCTGGAGACGGCGAACATGAAGATGAACACTCCGCCCGTCACCTGGTTCCACACCTGCACAATCGAATCCTGGCTGAACACGGCGAAGTTATCCGGCTGGTCCGGCTTCAGTCTGCGCCGCCGCCGCAGCAGGTCGCGCATCTCGTCCTGCGCCATCGCCATCCCCGGCTGCGAAGTGGCCTTCACGGAGATCCAGTTCTGCTTCTGCTCGGGATGCAGTTTCTTGAATGTGAAGTAGGGGAACATCACGATGTTGTCTTCCGGATTGGCCCCGCCGCTGAACGCGTCTTTCTTCTTTTCGCTCACCCCCACCACGGTGAACAGCTCGCCCTCGATGTTGATCTCCTTGCCGATCGGGTCTGTTTCGGAGAACAGCTCCTGCGCCGTGTCGTTGCCGATCACGATCACCGGCATCCTCTGTTCGTCTTCCGCCTGCGTAAACCAGCGCCCTTTCGCAACTCCGTAGTCGTACACTTCCTTCGAGTCCGCCGTATCGCCTTCGAGGATGGTGTTCTTGGCCACGTGCCCCTCGTACTTCACCGAGTAGCTGCCCACGCCAAACTCCGGCATAAAAATGCGTATCGACGGAGCCACGGCCTTCACATGCGGCAGCTCCTTCATCGCCTCCGCGTCTTCCCACGTCAGCTCTTTCCGGTTCAGCATCTCCGCCGTCGGACGCCCGAAGTTCATCACGTCCATGTGGAACGCAAACAGGATGTTCGAGCCCATCTGCTGCACCATGTTCTGCACGTTGCTGTTCAGGCCGCGCACCACAGACGAGATCGTAATCACCGTCGCCACGCCGATCACAACTCCAAGGATCGTCAGCCCCGAGCGCATCTTGTTGCGCACCAGCGTCTCAAATGCCAGCCGGAAGATCTCTTTGAACTCACCCCGCGATGCCATCCCGCTCCCTCTTCTCGCTGCCCACTGGTGGCCCACATCCGCCCTCTTTTGGCGAATGTGGGGAACAGGTTCAGCGCTCCCGTTCCAGCCTTCAACGATTCCAGCTCTCAACCATTCCCGCTCTCACAGCTCAAAGCGCAGTGCCTGGATCGGATCCAGCTTTGCCGCCTGCCGAGCCGGATACACGCCAAAGAACACTCCCACCGCTCCTGCCATCAGCAATCCGGCGAACACCGTCCACATCTTCACTTCGCTCGGCATGCCAATCAGGATCGTCACAGTCTTTGCCACACCCACGCCCAGCAGCACGCCAAACGCTCCGCCTACCAGCGCCAGCGTCGAGCTCTCAATCAGGAACTGCTGCATGATGTCCCCGGAGCGTGCTCCCAGCGCCTTGCGTATGCCAATCTCCCGTGTCCGTTCCGTCACCGACACCAGCATGATGTTCATGATCACCACGCCGCCTACAATCAGTGAAATTGAGGCCAGCGCCACCGCCACCATGAAGAAGCTGCTGCTCAAATTTGCCCAGATCGAGAGGAAGCTCTGGTTCGTCTCTGCCTCAAAGCTGTCCGGCTTGCCCGGAGCGTCATGCCGCCGCGCCCGCATCACCACCCGCACCTGGTCGATGGCCCCTTCCAGCGGAGCGCCCACCCCATACGCCTTGGCCCAGATGTGCAGCGAAGCCTTCTGTGACCCGAACTGCCGGTACCAGCTCGTCAGTGGAATCACCACCCAGTTATCCTGGCTCTGCCCCAGCGTCTTGCCCTTTGGCAGTCCCACGCCAATCACCGTGTAGAGCTGCCCGTTGACTCTGATTTCCTTGCCCAGCGGGTCCACGCCCGGCATCAGGTTCTCCGCAATGTCGCTTCCGATTACCGCAACGTTCGAGCCGGCGTTGACGTCGGCCTCCGTCAGGGTGCGCCCTGAGCGCAGGTCCAAGTCGTAGATCGCCGTCATCCCCGGAGTCCAGCCGCGCGCCGCCGAGTCGTTGCTGTTCTGCTCGTTGAACTTTACCTTTACGTTTTCCTGGCGCAGCGCCGCTCCCACGTTCTTGCACAGGGTGCAGGCTTCCTGGATCGCCAGAAAGTCCTCGTAATGGATGTCTTTGCGCTTCTGGCTGTTCAGGTACTCGTCCGCGTTCGTAATCACGTTCGGAGCCTTCGAGACGATGAACACATCCGCCCCGAGGTTAAAGATCTTCTCCGCCACGTACCCATTGATGCCGTTGACGAACGTCTCCACCGCGATCACGGTTGCCACCGCAATCACCACCCCCAGCAGCGTCAGCACGCTGCGCAGCTTGTTGGCCCACAGCGATTGCAGCGCAATGCGAATGGCTTCCAGCCTGTTCATAGGGTCCCCGGAGTTGCATCGGATCGCGGGTCGCGAACCGTAGACGAAGTCTACCAGACCAGGTGCCGGCCACCCCAGCATCGCCTTTCTCTCGGTGGCCTCTGGCGCTTGATCGAATTCCTCGCCGCAGACAACCTTCCTCTACCCCAAAAGTGGTGGTACTAAGAAGTTTTTACTTACCGTCAGAATTTATACGTTTCCCAGTCTTAATCCTGAGTTCATTTTGGGCCACCTTCCGGCTACACTCACATTCTCTGGCCTTATTCCACCGTCTTAAATGCCCCCTTCCATCTGTTGGAAGACTGCGGAAAGGACTACAAAAAATGGCAACCCGTCGAGATTTCATGAAACTTGCCGCACTTACCGGTGCGGCTTGCGGTTTCTCAAGCTGCGGCACTTCTTCCGGCACTTCTGCCACCGGTTTCAGTCAGCTTGGCGCACCGGTTTTTTCTCAGAGTCCGACTCTCAGAAAGTTCATCTCGCCCCTCCCCGGCCTCGGCAGCGGAATCCCCCTCGCCAGCGCCAACACCACCTCGGTTCCCGGCGTCGATCTCTACAATCTATCCGCCGTTCAGTACAAGCAGCTCATGCATCCTGACCTGCCAAACCCCACCACGCTCTGGGGTTACATGGATCAGGCCAGCGGCAAGAACGCCTATCTTGGCCCCATCATCGCCGCTACGCGTGGACGCCCGGTCATGATCCGCATGAAGAACCTGTTGCCCAGCCAGCACCCCTTGCCGGTGGATACTTCCCTTATGGGTGCCGACAATGGCGCCGCCCAGAACCGCATGACGGTTCACCTCCACGGCGGGCTCGTCCCCTGGACCAGCGACGGCGGCCCATTCACTTGGTTTACTCCCAGCGCCACCGGCCCCAATGCCGGCGCCGGTGAGTGCTTCCTCAACGGAATTCCCGGCACCCCCGGCGTTGGCCAGTATTACTACCCCAACAATCAGAGCGCGCGCCTCATGTGGTATCACGACCACGCCGTGGGCATTACCCGCCTCAATGCCTATGCCGGCCTCGCCTCCGGATACCTCGTCACCGATGACGTCGTCAACGGCCTGGTCAGCGCCGGAGTCCTCCCCGGCCTCGCCTACACCGTGCCCCTCATCATTCAGGATAAGAGCTTCAAGAGCCACGAAGATCAGTGGGGAAAGCCCGGAGACCTCTGGTATCCCTCCGTTTATCAGGCCAACTCAGACGCCAATCAGAACGGCCGCTGGGATCTTGGCGATCCCTCCGATGGATTCGTCAATCTCGGTCTGCCCGCCAAACCCTCCTGCGTTCCGGAGTTCTTTTCCGACACGCCCGTCATCAACGGCGAGGCGTATCCCGTTCTCCAGGTTCAGCCCCGCCGTTACCGCGTCGTGGTTCTCAACGGCTCGCAGGCCCGCTTCTACAACCTCAACCTCTTCTATGAGAACAAGTTCCAGCCCGGCGAGCCCGACCTCAGCCGCGGCGGTCCCGCCTTCATCCAGGTTGGCTCCGAAGGCGGCCTGCTGCCCGCTCCCGTCGTCCTCAATGCTCCTCCCGTCCTCATCCCCACGGCCGCCGATGACAGTTGCGATCCCGATGGGCCGCACAACCTGCTGATGGCGCCCGCCGAGCGCGCCGATCTCATCATCGACTTCTCTTCCTGCGAGCCTGGCGACCGCCTCATTCTTTACAATGACGCGCCCGCGCCCTTCCCCGGCGGAGACTCGCGCAACGACTACTACACCGGCAACCCTGACCAGACCGCCGAAGGCGGCGCTCCCTCCACCAAGCCCGGCTTCGGAGCCAACACCCGCACCCTGCTCCAGATCCAGGTCGTGGCGCTCCAGGGAACGCCTGACCCATTGAACTTCGCCAGCACCCTCAGCGCCCTGCAGTCCTCCAACGGACTTCCCAAGGCCTACCATGACTCGCACGTCCCCTTCGGAGAGGCCGATCTCGACCCCAACGCCCCCGGCGTCGTCTTCGAGAACAAGACGCTCAACGAGGACTTCGACTCCTACGGACGCCTCATTCAGCGCGTCGGCACCGATCAGCCCCTCTACAAGGACTCCTACGGACGCAACTACACCGACGCCCCCACAGAGATCTACCAGAACGGCGAAGTCGTTGTCTGGGATATCTACAACACCACCGGCGATACCCATCCCATGCACTTCCATCTCGCCAACGTCCAGGTCATCGGGCGCGCTCCCTTTACCAACGTCGGAACGCCGAACACCGCCTTCGAGGCTCCCGACCCCAACTACCGCGGCTGGAAGGAAACCGTCCGCATGAACCCCGGAGAAGTCACCCGGGTCATCATGAAGATGGCGCTCCCCAGCGTGCCCTTCGCCGTTCCCGGCAGTCCGCGCGCCGGACTCCTCGGCGGCCACGAGTACGTCTGGCACTGCCACATCCTCGAGCACGAGGAGCACGACATGATGCGTCCCCTCGTCGTCATGCCCTAGCGCCCGCCTCGGCTCCGCATAGAGGTCTCGGCCCCACATCTGCATTCAGCAGGTGTGGGGCTTTTGTTCCTGCCTTCACTTCCTTCGGGTGCCTTGCTCTTGTCCCTGCCGTTGTTCTTAACCTTAAAACTTTGAAACCTGTGCAACCTGCCCCAACCTTCGCAACCTTGCTCCTCCATCACATCATTCTGTGACGTATGCCTATGGCAGCTTCTCGCGCCCTCGTGTATCACACAATGGGAAGGGAATTGTCACGGTGCGATGAAAATTGAGCCAGCTCCGCCCCTGTGCTACGATTCTCTGCTTTGGTAGATATCCCGGCATGGGCCGCAAGGCGCATCTGGTTTAGCCCTTCCGCTCCGGCGCGCTCAGCCGGCGGGAATGGACGTAGAACGCAGTAAGACGTCTGCCGCCTTTTCAGGCAGTCGCCGTAGGCGAATGGTTCTGCAACGCGCTCGCGTGGTTGCCGCCGTCGTTTCCGCGGAACTCCACGATTTCGGGGCAGCGCCTTCGAATCAATGCTCTCGGGAGTTTATTCTGTGAAGACCTACGAAGGTGAGAATGTCCGCAACGTGGCTGTCATTGGCCACTCCCACTCAGGCAAAACCTCTCTTGTGTCGGCTCTGCTCTTCACCGCCGGCAGCACTCCCCGGCTTGGCCGGGTCGATGACGGTTCCACCGCAACCGATTATGACGAAGAGGAAATCTCTCGTCAGATGACCATCTCCGCCTCCCTTGCCGCCGTCGAGTGGAGCAAGGTCAAGGTCAACCTCATCGATACTCCCGGCTTCAACATGTTCGTCCATGAAGCCGAAATGGCCATCCCCGCCGTCGATACCGCCCTCGTCGTCGTCGATTCCGTCTCCGGCGTCCAGGTCGTCACCCAGAAAGTCTGGAACTTCGCCGACAGCCTCAGCCTTCCGCGCGTTGTCATCTGCACCCGCATGGACCGTGAGCGCGCCGACTTCGAGCGTGTCATGCAATCGCTCACCTCCACCTTCGGACGCTGCGTCGTCCCCGTCCAGCTCCCCATCGGAGCTGAAAAGAACTTCAAGGGCGTCGTCGATCTCGTCAAGATGAAGGCTTACTACTATGAGATGGGCGGCAACGGACGCGCCCGCGTCGAAGACATCCCCGCCGACATGGCCGAGCAGTCCAAGGCCGCGCATGAAGCACTCGTCGAACTCGTCGCCGAAGGCGATGACGAACTCATGAGCGAGTACTTCGACACCGGAACCATCGCCGTCGAGCACATCGTCACCGGAATCCACAATGCCATCCGTGACGACCGTCTCTTCCCCGTCCTCTTCGCCTCCGGACTCGGCAACATCGGCAGCGACGAAATCCTCGACTTCCTCGTCGATTACGTTCCCGCCGCCACCGAGCGCAAGACCATCTCCGGCGTTCCCGCCACCGCGGATGCCGAGCCGCCTGCGCGCAAAATCGCCGCCTCTGAGCCGCTCTCGCTCTTCGTCTTCAAGACCGTCAGCGATCCCTTTGCCGGACGCATCTCCTACTTCAAGGTCGTCAGCGGCGTCCTCAAGAATGACGCCTCCGTCACCAACTACCAGCGCGGCACCCTGGAGAAGTTTGCCCACATCTCCGTCGTCCTCGGCAAGCAGCTCATCCCTGTCACCGAACTCTCCGCCGGAGACATCGGCGCCGTCGCCAAGCTCAAGGAAACCCTCACCGGAGATACCCTCGGCGATAAGTCCGCGCCCATCCAGTACCCGGCCATCGTCCTTCCCGAGCCTGCCATCACCTTCGCCATCGAGCCCAAAACCCGCGCCGACGAAGACAAACTCGGCGTCGGCGTCCACAAGCTCATGGAAGAGGACGCCATGCTCCGCTTCTTCCGCGATCCCCAGACCAAGGACTTCCTCATCGCCGGAACCGGCCAGCAGCACATCGAAGTGATCGTCAGCAAGCTCAAGCGCCGCTACCACACCGAGGTCGTCCTCAAGGCCCCCAAGGTGCCCTACCGCGAAACCATCCGCGGCTCCGCCGAGGTGCAGGGACGCCACAAGAAACAGTCCGGCGGACACGGCCAGTTCGGCGATTGCAAAATCCGCATGTCGCCCCTGCCCCGCGGAGGCCAGTTCGAGTTCTCCAATGACATCTTCGGCGGCGCAATTCCCAAGAACTTCATCCCCGCCGTCGAAAAGGGAATCCTCGAAGCCGCCGCCCGCGGATACCTCGCCGGATACCCCGTCGTTGACTTCAAGGTCAGCCTCTTCGACGGCAGCTATCATGACGTCGATTCCAACGAACTCAGCTTCAAAACCGCCGGACGCATCGCCTTCAAGAAGGCCATGGAAGTCGCCAAGCCGACCATCCTTGAGCCCATCATGCAGGTCGAAATCACCGTCCCCGACGAGTTCGCCGGAGCCATCATGGGCGACATGAACTCCCGCCGCGGACGCATCCAGGGCATGGACAACAAGGCCGGAAACACCGTCATCCGCGCCCATTGCCCCATGTCGGAAATGCTCACCTACGGCACCGATCTCACCGCCATGACCCAGGGCCGCGGCTCCTTCAACATGGAGATGGATCACTACGACTTCGTCCCCGCCTTGCAGCAGGAGAAAATCATCGCCGCCGCCAAGGCCGCCGGAGCCGGCATCGAGGAAGAGGAAGAAGAATAGGGGAAGAAGAATAGTCGATTGTGATTTTGTTTTTCGCTCGAACCTGAGCAAATCACCGGTGCCCCATATTTGCGTCGCGCTCTTTGCGGCGCAAATGTGGGAAAAGGAAACACCCCACCTCTGCACCAGCCAAAAGGGCAGCCGTCAGGCTGCCCTTCCTTGAAACCTTGAAACCTTGAAACCTGCCTCTTCTACTCGTGCCGCTCAACCCTGGCGGCGTCGTGAACCGCCTTCCGCGCCTCGTCGATGTGGTGCAGCGCGCGATGCTTCAACCCTCGCGCAAACCTATCGGACTCCCGTTCGTTGATGTCCTTATGCGCCTTGTCCAGCAGTTCCATCGCCCGGTGCAACCGGTCGGCTCTCTTCCAGCGAGCATCCACCGGAGGATGATCGCTCAGCGGTTTCCCATCGTCGATCGCCGCTTCCTTCACCTCGCGGATCGCCGCGTCAATCTCATCGATTGCCCGGCGTTCGTCGGCATCGATCCTGTAATTCGGAGTCCCCACGTCCACGTGTGCGCGCGCGTGCCTCAGGTCGGTCAGTGCGTGCAGGTAGGCCGGATGCGCTCCCGGCGTATCGGCTGCGGCAAACGCGCTCATCATCAATACCGCGAACGCCGCCATCACAATCAGCTTTGCATAACTCTTCATGTTGTAAATGTCCTCTGCGAGTTTTGTTTGGCTACTGAGCTTCCAAACCCATTCACAGCCCTTGAGTTTCTGCCCATCCGCGAAATCGCAAACAATCCCTGTGCATAACTCCCCGCACCCTCGCCCTTGCCTTGCTTTTGTTCTTGCTCTTAACCTGAGCAACCTGCGCAACCTGCGAAACTTTGAAACCTTGATACCTTGAAACCTGCTTTAGAACAACCCACCCTGCCTCTTCGGCGGCTCTACTCCAAAATGCCTGTACGCCAACTGTGTCGCCACCCGCCCCCGCGGAGTCCGGTCCAGAAATCCAATCTGTATCAGGAACGGCTCGTAGATTTCTTCAATCGCGTCTGGCTCTTCCGCCAGCGCCGCCGCCAGCGTATTCACGCCCACCGGCCCGCCCTGGTACTTTTCAATGATCGTCAGCAGTAGCCGCCTGTCCACTTCGTCGAAGCCATGCTGATCCACCTCCAGCATCTCCAGCGCGGCCTTTGCCGTAGCTACGTCGATGTGTCCCGTACCCCGCACCTGGGCGTAGTCGCGCACGCGCCGCAGCAAGCGGTTCGCCACGCGCGGTGTCCCGCGGCAGCGTGTTGCAATTTCCATCGCCGCGTCGTCGTCAATTCCAACATTGATGATCTGCGCCGAGCGGTTCAGAATGATCTTCAAGTCTTCGTGCGAGTAGAACTCCAGCCGCAGCACCAGTCCCAGCCGCGACCGCAGCGGAGCCGACAGCAGCCCAATCCGCGTCGTCGCCCCCACAAAGGTAAATGCCGGAATCTCAAACGAGTGTGTCCGCGCCGACGGCCCCTGCCCCACCATGATGTCCAGCCGGCAGTCTTCCAGCGCCGAATACAGCAGCTCTTCCAGCGCCGGCTGCAGCCTGTGAACCTCGTCCACAAACAGCACCTGCCGCGCCTGCACGTTGGTCAGGATCGCCGTCAGGTCGCCCTTGATCTGCAGTGTCGGCCCCGATGTCTGCTGAAACGCCGCATCCATCTCGTTGGCGATAATCGTTGCCAGCGTCGTTTTGCCCAGCCCCGGAGGCCCATACAGCAGAATGTGATCCAGCGCTTCGCCGCGCGCCCGCGCCGCTGCAATTGCCACCGCCAGGTTTTCCTTCACCTTCGGCTGGCCGATAAACTCCTGCAACCGCTGCGGACGCAGCTTCAGCTCAACTTCTTCTTCGCCCTCCAGCGGCCCACCGGCCACCAGTCGCGAACGCTCTTCCTGATTTCCAGCCATACCCGCGATGTTATATCTCCCGTCGCCACGCGGCAATTGTCATCTCGGCTCCTGATCTCGGCCCCTGATCTCGGCTCCTGATCTCGGTTCCTGATTTCGGTTCCTGATTTTGGTTCCTGATTTCGGTTCCTAATCTCGGTTCCTGATTTCGGTTCCTGATCTCGGTTCCTGATTTCGGTTCCTGATTTTGATCTTAAGTGTCATCCCGAGCGAAGCGAGGGACCCCAGCGCAGCTCAAATCTCGCATGCCGCCCCAAAGGCTTTTCAACCGGCTTGGTTCCCCATATCTGCCGCCGTCAGCAGATGTAGGTTTGTTCTTGGTGCCCCATATCTGCCCTCCTTTGGCAGATGTGGGTCTGTTGACTTTGACTTTGCCCTTGCTCTTAACCTGCGTAACCTGTGCAACCTTCGTAACCTGTGCAACCTCACCCCTACTCTTCCCTCAGTCCGCAATCCACTTGTAGTAGTTTTCCGTCTTTACCCTCACCCGTCCCAGCGCCTTCTCCAGAAACTCGCGCACCTTCGTATCGCCGTACCGCTCCCACTTCTGCGCGCTGAAATAAATTCCCGCCCAGTTCACCACGTTGCCGCACTCGGAATTGTGCGGCACGGCCATCTTCAACAGGCGGCACCGCTCCCGGAAGAACGCATCCGCTTCCTGATTCCATCCCGCCCCCGGCGCCCGCAGCAGAAACTCTTCCATCTCCTTCACCAGTTGCAGCGCCTCGTCCTTCTTCATCGCATCTCCATCCAATTTGTCTCAGCCTGCATTATTTCACCCGGCCCCTGCTCCTGCCGCTGCCTTTGCAACCTGCGTAACCTGTGCAACCTGCGCAACCTGTGTAACCTTTGAAACCTCGAAACTTTGAAACCTTCTCCCCCCATGCGATAAACTCAATCGTCCTCACTCTGGAGTCACCTGCATGCCGCGTCGCATCCTCATCGCCATCCTTTTGTTCGCTTCGTTCTCCGCCGTCGCCCAGAAGCACCCTTTCACCTTTGAAGACATGATGAACCTTAAGCGCGTCGGAGACTTCACCGTCTCGCCCGACTCGCGCTGGGTCGCCTTCACCGCCACCGACGTTTCTCTTGCCGAGAACTCCCGCAAGTCGCACATCTGGATCATCCCTCTCGCCGGAGGCATGCCCCACCGCCTCACCGAGCCGGGGCAGGGAACCGAGGATCGCCTCCGCTTCTCGCCCGATGGCAAGCGCGTTCTCTTCACCGCCGTCCGTGACGGAGCCTCGCAGCTCTACGTCCAGGCCTTCCACTCGGAGACCGGAACCCTCATCGGATTTCCCCGCCAGCTCACCTTCATTTCCACCGAAGCTGACGGCGGCACCTGGTCGCCCGATGGCAAGCAGGTCCTCTTCCTCTCCTCCGTCTGGCCCCACTGCCAGACCGATGCCTGCAACCGGGCCAAGGATGAAGCCGCGGAAAAATCCAAGGTCAAGGCCAAAATCTTCGACCAGCTCCTCTTCCGTCACTGGAACGCCTATGACAGCGGCAAGCGCTCCCATCTCTTCCTCGTCGGCGTCACCTGCAATACCGCGGAGCCCTGCGTTGCCCGCGATCTCACCCCCGGCGATCACGATGTTCCGCCCTTTTCCCTGGGCGGACAGGACCAGTACGAGTTCTCTCCCGATGGCCGCGAGGTCGCCTACACATCCAACCTCGACGAGGTGCAGGCCACATCAACCAATAGCGATGTTTTCACTCTCTCGCTCGTCAAGCCGGATGCCAAACCCGTCAACCTCACCGCCGCCAATAAGGGTTCGGATTCCACCCCGCTCTACTCGCCCGACGGAAAGTACATCGCCATCCGCTCCCAGTTCCGTCCCGGCTATGAGAGTGACCGCTTCCGTCTCCAGTTGATTGAGCGCGCCACCGGAAACATTCTCAACCTCACCGAAGGCTTTGACCGCTGGGTCGAGTCCGTCGCCTGGGCCACCGACTCCTCGCGCCTCTTCATCACCGCCGGGGACGCCGGAGAAGCGCCCATCTATAGCGTCGATCCCACCGGTTCCGTCGCGCCCCGCCAGCTCGTGCGCGGCTACAACGATTCTCCTACGCCTACTCCCGACGGCAAAACGCTGGTCTTCTCGCGCAACTCCGTCCGCTTCCCCAGTGAGATCTTCACCATCTCTACCTCTGACGCGCACCTCGCTCCGCCGCCGCAGGAGTCCGCCAAGCACCACTCCTCCGCCAAGAGCCAGGCCAAAACCCAGCGCCTCGTCTTCTCCGAGAAGGATGACGCTGTCGGAGCGCCGGCCGCCGAGCGCCAGCTCACGCACATAAATGAAGCCGTGCTCTCCCACGTCCAGATGCAGCCCGTCGAGTGGTTCTGGTTCACCGGGGCCGAGAAGAAGCAGGTCGAGGGATTCATCCTCAAACCGCCTGACTTCGATCCCTCCCACAAGTATCCTGTCAAGTTCCTCATCCACGGCGGCCCGCAGGGCGCATGGGGAGACGACTGGAGCTATCGCTGGAACCCCAATCTCTTCGCCGCCAACGGCTACGTCGTCGTCATGATCAATCCCCGCGGCTCCACCGGATACGGCCAGCAGTTCATTGATGACATCAACGGAGACTGGGGCGGACGCCCCTTTGACGACCTCATGCTCGGACTCGATTACGCCGAGCACCAGTACGGATACATCGACCGCGACCGCGAGTGTGCCCTCGGCGCCAGCTACGGCGGATACATGGCCAACTGGATTCTCGGCCACAGCGACCGCTTCAAGTGCATCGTCTCGCACGACGGAATGTTCAACACCGAGAGCGCCTGGGGCACCACCGAAGAACTTTGGTTCAACGAGTGGGAGTTCACCGGAACCCCGTGGTCGAATCGGCCGCTCTATCGCCGCTGGTCACCTGCCCTCGCCGCTCCCAACTTCAAAACTCCAACCCTGGTCATCCACGGACAGCTCGACTACCGTCTCGATGTCAGCGAAGGCTTCCAGCTCTTCACCACCCTGCAGCGCCTCAAGGTTCCCAGCCGCATGCTCTACTTCCCCGACGAGGGACACTGGGTAACCAAGCCGCAGAACTCCCAGCTCTGGAACAAGACGGTCACCGAGTGGATCGATTGGTTCATCGGAACCCCCGGCAAGCACCCCATCGACGCTCCTCCCGCCGCCGAGTAGAAGCGGCGATTCAGTAACGAAACAGGCACCCCGCATCCGGGGTGCCTGTTGTCTTTCCAACCAATCCTTGCGAACCTTGCCGAACCATTTACCAGAATCTAACATCTCGTTTTCCAACTATTGCCTGCCTTGTTAATCCTTGGCCGCTTCCTCCGCCTCCGGCGCGGGCGTCATCAGGGACAATTTGTGCGCCGTTCTCGAGTCCTGGGCTGAAAGATGCGCCCCGCCCAACAGCAGCAGACCGGAGAAAAAAGCCCAGAAAATCAGCGTCACCGATATATAAAATGGCCCATACGACTCGCGGAAATCCAGCAATGGCAGGCACGCCACGTACAGCAGCTTCGCAAGCTCCCAAGCCACGCCCGTAATGATCGCCGATGGCAGCACCGCCTTATACGGCACTTTCCCGTTCGGCAGCAGCCAGTAGATCAGGAAAAATATCAGCACGCTGGCAATCATTCCAAAGACCTTCAACGCCACGTATTGAATCGTCACGTTGATCTTGTCCACAAACGAGTAGAACACTCCCGTGCCAACGTGGCTGCCCAGCCAGAGCTGCGCCTCCGCAGCCGGAGCCCACACGCCGGCCGTGCCCGCCACGCTCAGCAGCGCCAGCACTCCGCAGCACAGCGCCAGCCCCAGTGACACCACCTGGTTCATCAGGTAGTTGCGCGACTTGAATCCCCACACCGAGTTGAGGGCCACTTCCAGCGGCTCAAACACGCCCGTGCAACTGATGAACAGCATCACGATTGAGAACAGTTGAATCTTGTGGCTCGCCGCCATCGCCACCACGTTGCCTACAATGAAGTCCTGGTTGCTCGGCAGGTACGCGCCCAGCATGCGCTTGATCGCGCTCACCATCGAGGGAGAGTGAAACGTGCGGCGGCTGATCGTCAGCAGCAGGACTGATGCCGGGAAGAAGGAAAGAATCGCGTTCGCCGCCACGGAAAATGCATACGTATGTACTTCCGTCGTGCCCAGGTACTTCAGCGTTGACCATCCGTTGCGCCGGATGGTTTGCAGCATCGACAGGCGCAGTTCTTGAATCGGGTCGCCGCTGGTGGATGAATTTCTGCTGGCCGCCGCTTGTGCTGCGGTGGTCGGTCTGTTCTCACTTGTCATGATGTCTATGTTCTATTGTAGCGAATTCAGCAGCCGGCATCCGCTTTGCCGCCGCTTCAGAACCCCTGAGTTTCACTGCTTCCGGGCACCTGTCAGGATACCGCCTCCTCTATTCGGGAGGTTTTTACCTGCTGGCAACAACATTTGCTTGCCAACCAGAGTAGGTTGAGCTACATATTTCATGTTCCTGAATAGCTGTTCAGTTCGTCTGGTTGTTGCGGTGCAGTGAAGGAATAGAGTGGATGTGCAGTCGGTAGTCAGCGCAGCATTCAAGTCCGGATTCCAGCATCTTTTCCGCAACGCGACCTGTGGCCGTGGAGTTGGAAAACGTGCTGGAATCCGGATTTGTCGTTGGGCCGGATGCGGATTGTGACGGAAGCTTGCTGGCATTTCATGGGTGTTTCGAATTCTTGAATAATTGTTATTCATTGCGAGATGTGAAAGGAGTACGTCGTGAAAGAGAAGGGCACGGTTAAGTGGTTCAACGGCGCGAAAGGTTACGGATTCATTCAACGCAGCACGGGTGAAGATGTCTTCGTGCATTACTCAGTAATTCAGGAAAACGGTTATCGTACCCTGAACGAAGGCGAAACGGTCGAGTTCGAGTGCGTAAAAGGCCCCAAGGGACTTCAGGCCCAGAACGTAAGCCGCGGATAGTCACCAATTTTCCATCGGAAAGAAGGCCCTTATCCCCCAAGGGCCCTTTTCATTTCCGCCCCGTTCCGCGCTGCTCATCTCAATCAATCCGCTCCAGTGAAACCAGGTCGCCCTGGAGTTTTCCGCTGCTCTTGTAGTTGATCGAGACATTCGCTCCGCGCCAGCCGCAATCGAAGTGGTCCACTCCAATCATCACCGCGCTGTTGCGGTCCGCAACCGAAATCTTCCATGTCCGCCCCGCTGAGCTCACGCTAAGGATCGCGCTTCCGCCGGAGTCGCATGCAACCTCCAGGATGCGGCCTTTCAGGTGTTCGGTCGCTCGTCGATCCGGTGCCGTCTCATGATTCCTGCTTCTGGCTTCTTTCGCCTCATCCTCCGCAATCGCGTCTTGCAGATTGTCGTACTTTCCGGCCTTCGCAACGGCATCGGGTGGCGCAGCCGCAGGCTCCCAAGGCCGCGCTTTCTTTTTCGGCTTGCCAAGGTCATTCAGCAGCGCAGTGGCCTCGGCGGAAACCTCTGCGTCCCCGCCCGCCCCGGAATACAGCATAAGATTGCGCGCGGCTTCCAGCTTGCCCTCCGCCTCGTAGCCCCGTGCCAGGTTCAGAAAGTAGCGGCTGTTGCGCGGCCGCAGCGCCGAGGCTCGTTGCAGACTTGTCAGCGCAGCTTTCACCGCGCCGTCGCTCAACTGTGCAATCCCCAGCAGTTCCAGTGCGGCCGTGTAATTTGCGTCGCGTCGCAGCGCCGCCTTCAGTTCGGTCCCCATGCGAACTTCGGCGGAGTCAAAGTGAATCGTCTTCTCGTCGCCCTGGTTTGCCCACACCGCGTACAGGTAGTGCATGGCGGGGTCGGAGTCCTCCAGCTCCAGTGCGCGCCGAATGTGCTCCACGGCATTTTCCAGATCGTGGCGCAGCAGGAAGGCCCAGGCAAGCGAGCGGTGAACCGCCGCGTTCTGCTGGTTTTCCCGCATAAACTTCACCAGCTCTCCAAGGGTGCGGTCTCCCTCTGTGCCGAATAACGACAAGTCTGCTAGCAGCACGTGAGCATCGGCCGCGCTGACTTTCTTCGATTGAAACAGCTTGCTCTCGATGCGGGGCGCGGGCATCTTCCTCGTCGCAGGTTTCTCCAGCGACGCGCGCACTTCGTGCTCAACCTCGGCGGAGCCCATCGAGAAAGCCTCGCGCAGCGCCTTCTCCGGCGTCGCGCCGCCCAACTGCACGGCATTCAGGTAGGCGCCGGCCTGCGCCAGTCTGCTGCTGTCAATCAGCCACCGGATCACCGCCCACGATTCGGCTTCAAACGCCTTTCGTTGCGCGCTGGAGAGCGCCGCAGGGTCGCCAGTCTCCAGCAGCTTTCCCAGCGGAATCCACTCGGCGTTCTGCGGCAGTGCCAGCCCTGCTGGCAGCCCGCCCAGCTCCATCTGCTCGCCGTCGAATCGCACTCCGGCCAGGTAGCTCGCGATTCCGTGGTCGAACCAGGGTTGCGCGCGCGGATAGTTGTCTTCGAGCGTCAGCGTTGCCAGGGTGCGTGCGGCTTCGGTCCACGGCTCCGGTCGTGAGAGATCGACGGTCATGTAGCTGCCCATGGGTGTGCGTGCGAGTGCCGGCAGAGTCAGTGCGCGGCCGTCCACCGCAGGCGGCGCATGGACAACCAGCACCCGCAGCGGAGTACCGAATGAAATGTCTTTGCGATGGAAAATTTCCTGGAATACTGCGATCAGTTCTTCGCCGCGCATCGCTGCTTCGCGCGCCCCGCGGTCGTTGCCATCGGAGTAGCTGAGCAGGTGGTCGGTTTGAACGGAAAACCACTGCTGGGCCGCCAATGCAGAAGAGAGCGCCAGCAGCAGTGGCGCCGCCAACAACCATCGCGCGCGCATCGCGGTTTCCTCCCTCGCGTCGCCGCATCCGGCGGCCAATCCTCTTTTGGATGCCAGGCCGTCCGCTTCAGGCGCAACAGAGTTCAGAGAGCAGCAATCGCTGTTGCGGAGTCGTGCTGACGAACTGGACCCCAGCCTGGAATCCCCTGCGGCGCGTGATCACCGCTTGCAGGCAGAGCTGGCCGCCCGCGCCGGGCAGGCGCAGGCAGAGCATCACCGCAGTCCCCGATGGCAGTTCGCACGTCAGCGTGAGCCCGGCCCCGCTGCTGGAGAGGTCGCGCGTCCGCGCGTGGACCGTGACGCTTTTCCCTGTCGGCTGCACTGCCACAAGCCGGGCGCGCAGGTCGAAGGGACGGCGCGCGGACAGGCGGCTGGCATGGATCGAACGGAAGCTAATAGTTGGGGCTGGCATTGGGTGTCGCCTCCAATCTTGCAATTGCCCAGCGTGCATGTTCGCATACTGCCGGGTCGCTGTGCTGCGCCAGTTCACGCAGGCGAGGCAGATACTGTGGGTCGCCGCTGTTTCCCATGGCGATGGCGGCGCTGCGCAGCAACCCTGAAAGCTTCGCGCGCTTCACGGGAGATCCGCGGAATACGCGCCGGAACTCTTCTATGTTCATACCTGAAATCCACTGCAAGGAGGGATTGACGAGTTCGGTACGCGGCGCAAAGCCAGGGTCCGCAGTCGCCGGAGCACGCCGGTTCCACGGGCAAACATCCTGGCAAATGTCGCAGCCGAACAGGTGACGTCCCATCTTTTCGCGCAACTCCTCGGCGGCTGGCCCGCGCTGTTCGATCGTCAGGTATGAGATGCATCGCGTGGCGTCAAGCTGGCGCGGCGCAACAAAAGCCTGTGTCGGGCAGGCGTCCAGGCAGCGCGTGCAGGAGCCGCAGCGATCCGCCGCCGGCAGATCGGGCGGCAGCCCGTGCCCGCTCAGGATCACCCCAAGAAAGAGCCACGACCCAAGGCGCTGATTCAGAATGCAGGCGTTCTTGCCCGTCCATCCGATCCCGGAGTGTTGCGCCAGCACTCGTTCCACCACCGGCCCCGTGTCCACGTAGCACCAGGTGCGCGGCTTCGCGTGGCCGTTAGCCACAATGCGCTCCACCATGCGCGCTTCCACCCTCCGCAAGCGCGCCAGCAGCAACTCGTGATAGTCCGACTGGAGAAACGCATAGCGCGAAATCCACCCGCGCTCCGGCTCGTCGCGTTGCGTAGAGTAAGGTGTTGCCGAATTGTAGTTGGCCGCGCAGACGATTACCGAGCGCGCCCACGGAGCAACATTTGCCAGCGCACCCCGCCGCAGTTCTCCCGCCTCGTTGGTCTTTGCCAGGTAGTCCATCTCGCCGTGGAAGCCGGACGCAATCCAGCGCGGGAAGTAATCGAGCTCGCGCAAAGGACCGGCCGGTGCAATGCCGGAGAGCGAGAAGCCCTCATCGAGCGCCGTCTCTTTGACGAACTCCGCAAGCAAAGACATCTCGGCTCCAGGGGCTGCGGCGACGGAGAAGTGTAGTGGAGAAAGCCGCGTCTAGCAGAATCCTCGCCCAGCCGCTCCTCCAAGACAAAAGCCCCGCAGCGTATGCGGGGCGTGCTTCAAAGCGGGAGAGATCCTAGATACCCAGCTTCTTCACTTCGTCGTTGTAATACTTGTGGTACAAAATTGACCACTCCTGGCTTCCTTCGGGAATGATGCGGTTCTGGCTCTCGATCTTGAGCCGGGCTGCCTTATCGATCTTCTCTTCATTCACCAGAAGGTCTTCGAGGATTCGCCGCAATTCCTGGCGAATATCATCGTAGCCTTCCAGGAACTCGACTTCCTTCAGGCTCGCCAGTTGTTCGGTCGAGGCCGATGCAAGCTTGTTTAGTTTTTCGCGAGACAGTCTCATAGCACCGCCTTGTATTTGCGCACCAGTTCGTTCTTCACCCGCTTGAACATCTCCTGGTAATTCGCGCCGCGGTTACGCATCTCGTCCGAGTACGCTTCAAGAATCACGCGCACTTCATCGTTGATCCGGTCCTCCAGGCTCAGTTCTTCCACCATGGAACTCTGGACGCGCTCGACGACTTTTTCGGGCTCGTGCGTTTGGATGAAATGACTGGCTTGCAGCCGTTTGACGACCTGCCGGGCTAAATAGCCCACGTATTCTTTCGAAAAGAGCATGATTTGTGTGTGTCGAATCCAGCGCTGTAAACACCAAATTTTAGCACAGCGCGAACTCCCCCCGTTAGCAGTGGCTGCTTAAGAGATCGGAGAGAGACTGAAAGCCGTGCCTTCGGAGCTGCCCGCCCCGTTCATTTGATACACCGTGCCGTGGTAGTTGGTGTAGAAGCAGCGCCCATTCTCCGTGCCGCACGTCGTGTCCGTGATGCTGGCGCCCGTCGGAGCGGATTTCACCTCGTACCCGGTCGTGCCATCGCCTGCCGGTGGCGTGCAGTTCATGTAGAAGCTGTATCCGCTCTTGATTCCGCTCGAAAGCTGGATGTCGATCAGGTCGGCGGCCGTCGAGTTCACCGCAGTGCTGCCCAGCGGCGGTCCCAGGTAGCTCAACTGGCAGGCGTAGCTTCCCATGTCCGGATACACCTGGAGGTAGCCGATCTGGGCAGAGTTGATGGCGCGCAGCGATTGCACGGCCGATGCCTCGTTGGCCGCCACGCGGGCGCGCAGAAGGTTAGGAATCGCAATCGCGGCAACAATGACGATAATTCCCGCGACGATGAGCACTTCAAGGATTGAGAAGCCTCTTTCTGTTCTCTTTGTTGTCCTTCGCCCCATGACGACCATACTGCTGCCCAAACTCCTTCTTGAACTTACGCTAAGGCCGCCCTTATCCAGAGTCAATGGAATGCAGCCCTGGCCCCGTTACAGGAGTACGACGACCGCTGTGCTTCCTGCCATCAGTGCCATGTACTAACTGCGGCGACGGACGCTGCCGCATTTCACAGCAATCGATGGAACGGCTGATCCGCCCCGGAAGATGAGTTTCCTGCACGAAAATTGACTCACGCCCCGCCATGCGCCCATGTTCTACTAGCGCGGCAGGAGTATGATGAGCCAACGTCAGGCCGTTACGGGTTGCAGCAATGCCAGCCATTTGTTAGAACAGCAGAGCGATGTTAGAAGACCTCTCCAGCATTCACGATGATATGAACGCCTTCACCCAGGGCCTGGGGCTGCGGCGGTTTCACGGCTACATTCCCGACGAAATGCCCAGCGTGCTCTGGGATGGCGACGACGTAAACGAAAGCTGGAAGGACTTTGTAGAGCTTGCGCGCGCATCCGCCGCGCCCTTCCTCACCATGAATACCGTGCAACTGGAGGCCGATGATCTGGATTTCCTCCTCTCCGAGTTGCGCCGTTCCACCTTCAGCCGCGAAGAGGACATGGAAACCGCGCGCCAGCTTCGCTCCCACTTCGGCCGCATTGGATTCATTCAGCTCGGCTTCCCCTATCAGGGCGTCATGTTTCTCTGCGAACTCTCCACCGAGTGGTATGAAAGTTACAAAGCCTTGCAGGAGATGGCCGACGACCTCGGGAGCATCATGATTGACGGCTCCACCGACGGCCTGGACGAGGACGAGCGCTGAGCGTGCGCTGGATTCGGCGGCTTCCGGACGCGGCGGACGAACCCAACACGCAGCGCGTCGCCCAAATGCTTGCCGCCTCCATGGAAATTCCCGAGATCGTCGCCGAACTCCTGGCCGCGCGCGGCGTCAGCTCCGTCGAGGATGCTCACCGCTTTCTCCATCCCGCCCTTGAGCATCTGCATTCCCCAATGGAAATGCTTGGCATGAAGGCCGCCGTCGAGCGCCTCGAGCACGCCATCGCTCTCCACGAGCCTATGCTCATCTACGGCGACTATGACGTGGACGGCACCATGGCGACCGTCATTCTGAAGACCGCCCTGGAATTGCTCGGAGGCCGGTGCGAGTTTCATGTGCCGCATCGCCTGCTTGAGGGCTACGGCATGCGCGACGAGGTCATTGAGCGCGCCGCCGCCAACGGGGTCAAGCTCATCATCAGCGTTGACACGGGAATCCGCGCCTTTGCCGCCGCCGATACCGCCGCCCGCGTCGGCGTGGACCTCATCGTCACCGACCACCACCTTGTCGAGCACTCCGCCGAACACCCGGAAGCCGTGCCCAGGGCGCTGGCCGTTTTGAATCCCAATCAGCCCGGATGCGCGTACCCCTGCAAGGATCTCTGCGGCGCGGGCGTGGCCTTCAAAGTCGCGCAGGCGCTGTTGGAGCGCGCCGGACGCCAGCGCCTGATCCCGTCTTTCCTCAAGGTGGTAGCCATTGCCACCATCGCGGATGCGGTGCCGCTGCTGGGCGAGAACCGTGTGCTCGTCGCGCTTGGTCTGGAAGGTCTGCGCAAGGTCGTCAATCCCGGACTCGGCGCTCTTCTCAAAGTCTGCGAACTCGACCACGGCCGCCCGGTCAGCGCCAGCGAGGTGGCATTCCGCATCGCTCCCAGGATGAATGCCGCGGGACGCATGGACGTGGCCGGCGATGTCGTCGAGCTCTTCACCGTCAAAGACGCCGCGCGGGCCAGGGAACTGGCGGAGCGGCTGAATTCGCTCAACTCGGCGCGCCAGGTCGAGGAGCAGCGCATCTCCGAGGCCGTGCTCCGCCAGGTGGAGGAGAGTGAAACCCTGCGCCAGGCCTCCTGCATGGTGGTCGATGGCGAGGCATGGCATCGCGGCGTCATCGGCATCTGCGCCTCGCGCGTCGTCGAGCGCTTCGGACGTCCCGCGCTGGTGATTGCCCGCGACGGCCTTGAGGCCCACGGCTCGGGACGCTCCATACCGGGCTTTCAACTCGTCGAAGCCCTGGAGACCATGCCGGAGCTGTTCCTGCGCTTCGGAGGACACGCCCACGCCGTCGGATTCGCGATGCTTGCGGAGCACATCCCCGAACTGCGCCGGAGGCTCAACCAATACGCCATCGCAAAGCTCTCCGCAGAGGATCTTCAACCGGCGCTTGAGTATGACGGCGAGCTCACCATGGAGCAGGTCACCCCGCGCTTCTGGGAGTCCTTGCGCGCCTTGCAGCCCTTTGGAATGGGCAACCCCGAGCCGGTTTTTGTAGCCCGCGGCGCAACCCTCATGGGCGATCCCAAGGTGATGCGCGAGAAGCATCTGAAACTCAAGCTGCGCCGCTACGCCTCTGCCCAGCCCGGCGCGCTGGCGCGCGGCCTGGATGCTCTGGGCTGGCGCATGGCGCACCGCCTGGCCGCCGAACCCGTTGCCGGCGGCGACATCCTCGACCTCATGTTCCGCATCGAGCAGAATACGCATCCGGATTTCGGCGGCGGCCTGCAACTGGTGCTCTCGGACTTCCGCCGCACCCCGGTTGCCGCCGCCAACTCCGCGGCTTCCGGCCCAGGGTAGAACTCGATGACAAGGTATGTTGCCTTTCTTCGCGCCATCAATGTTGGCGGCCATGTCGTCAAGATGGAAGTCCTCCGCGCGCTCTTCGAGTCGATGAAACTCCGCAAAGTAGAGACCTTCATCGCCAGCGGCAACGTGATCTTCGAGACAAGCTCCCAGGATGTTGCCGCCATTCGCGAGAAGATCGAAAAATCTCTGCACAAGGCCCTCGGTTACGAGGTCGTCACATTTCTTCGCACGGACCGCGAGGTTGCGGACATCGCGCGCTACACGCCATTTCCGGATTCGGATCTGGTCTCCGCCCTCACTTTTTGTGTTGGATTCCTCGCCGCGCCGCCCCCAGCGGAAGCCGCGCAGCGGGTGCTCTCCCTCAAGGGCGAGATGAATGATTTTCACTTTCACGGCAGCGAACTATATTGGCTGGGCCGCCAGAAGCAGAGCGAGTTGACTTTCACCAACGCCGTCTTTGAAAAAGCTGCCGGAGTTCGCGCCACCTTCCGCGGCATGAACACCATCCGGAAGCTGGCGGCAAAGTATCCCGCCTCCCTGCTCTGACTTCGCCTCTTAATTCATAACCGGGGAATCGTGCGGGCAATCTGCTGCTCGCGTACACTGGTTGAGAAATGCCTGTCTCCATCCCCCGCCTGCGAATCTGGTTTGCCGTTATGGCCCTGGTCGTGGTGTCGGTCGTCGCCGGATTCTATCTCTACGCGCGCTTCCAGTTGCGCCTTGCGCTGAAAAATCTTCCCGCCAAGGTTGGAATTGACATCCAGCAGACCTCGGAGGGATTCTCGCTCTCCAAGAGCGAAGGCGGACGAACCCTCTTCACCATCCATGCCTCCAAGGTTACGCAATACAAAGAAGGTGGCCGCGCCCGACTGCATGAGGTCAACATCATCGTCTACGGCCGCAACTCCGACCGCTTTGACCAGATCTACGGCAATGATTTTGAGTACGACCAGAAGGCCGGAACCGTCGTGGCCAAGGGAGAGGTTCACATCGACCTCGAAGGCAACGCCGGAGGCCGCAAGCTGGATGACCAGTCAACCCCGCGCGATATGCAGAACCCCATCCACCTGCGCACCCAGGGAATGACCTTCAACCAGCAGACCGGGATGGCTGAAACCGACGGCCTCGTTGACTTCCGTATCCCCCAGGCCTCTGGAAATGCACGCGGCGCAACCTACGATTCCAAGAACAACGAACTGACGCTGCACTCCGCCGTTGACATCCAGACCGAGGGCAAGCAGGCAACGCACATCCAGGCGCAGCACGGAACCATCACCAAGGAGCCGCGCGTGCTTGTCATGGATTCCGCGGAGGTCACCAGCGAGGGACGCAAACTGCTGGCCGACACTGCAACCATCGATCTGGCGGCGGACAATTCCGTGCAGTTTGTTCATGCCCTCGGCAATGTGCGTATGAGCGATTCCGCGGGAATGCAGGTGCGCTCGCCCAAGGCGGAGTTGAAACTCGGCCCCGGCAATGTGATCCAAACCGCCCAGTTCCTCGGCGGAGTCGAGATGGAATCGGCGCAGCAGGCCGCCAGCGGACACTCCGGCGAAATGCTGCTGCACTTCGTCTCAGCTCCCGCCACTGGAAACAAGAAAGCCTCCCCGGCGCAGGGGAGTCGAGGCGAATCCCGCCTGCAGACCATCGACGCCTCCCACGGTTCGATCCTCCGCCGCGCCGCCCAGCAAGGCGGCAAGAATCCCCAGGCGTTCTCCATCACCTCTGACGCCATGACCTTCCACCTCAGCGACGGAAGGCTTCTCACCTCGGCGGAAACTCTCGGACCGGGACAGGTGATCATGAACTCCGCCGCGCCAAAGAATGCCGGCGAGCAGACGGTGATCGACGCCCGGCGCTTTACCGCCGAGTTCGGAGATCAGAGCCAGTTGCGCACCGTCCACGGAACCGGTGCCGTCAAGGTCACCAGCCACGCCCCGCGGCTTCCTGACAAGGTCAGCACCAGCGAGACCATCGTCGCGCAGTTTACCCCGGCGGGCGAGGTCTCCCGCGTGATCCAGGAAGGCAACTTCCGCTACCGGGAAGCGCAGAGTTCAGCCAGCGAACTTGGTGGCCGCACCAGTTTTGCCGACCGCGCCAACTACTCTCCTCAGGACGATTCGCTCACCCTCCTCGGCAATCCTCGCATCGTCGATGGCGGCATGACCCTGACCGCCGATAGCATCCGAATGTTGCGCAGCACCGGCGAGGCCTTCGCCCAGGGCAACGTCAAAACCACGTACAGCGAGTTGAAGCTCCAGCCCAATGGCGCGCTGCTCGCAACGGCGGACCCCGTCCATGTCACCTCGCACGCCATGAACGCTCAGCAGCTTTCCGGCCTGGCGCACTACACCGGAGGAGCCCGCCTCTGGCAGGGATCGAACATCGTGGAGGCGCAGACCATCGACTTTGATCAGAAGGCCCGCACCATCCTCGCCCTCGGAGACCGCAAGCGTCCCGTCAGCAGCGTATTCCTCCAGGTGGATAGCAAGGGCAAGTCTTCCACCATGCTGGTCACCGCTCCCAGGCTCAACTACGCGGATAGCGAACGCCAGGCGCGCTACTCCGGAGGAGTCACCGCGCACAGCGAGGATGGCGTGATGACCGCCGACCATGCTGATGTATTCCTCAATGCGCTCAGTGCCACGCACACCGTCGGGCCCAGCCAGTTGGACCACATCATCGCCAACACCCACGTCCTCGTGCAGCAGCAGGAGCGCCGCGCCGAAGGCGAAAAGCTCTTCTATACGGCATCCACCGGAACCTTCGTCATGACCGGCGGCACGCCCACCCTCAGCGATCCCGTCAACGGCACCGTGCGGGGCGATTCGTTGACCTTCTTCAGCCACGATGATAGGGTGGTCGTCGAGGGCAACGGTTCCTCCCGGACCGTCACCCACACCCACGTTTCCCACTAATGCAGACGCTTTCCACCGAAGAGATCGGCAAATCGTATCGCGGCCGCCGCGTCGTCAATGGCGTTTCCCTCTCGGTCAGCCGTGGCGAAGTTGTGGGACTCCTCGGTCCCAACGGCGCAGGCAAAACCACCAGCTTCTACATGATCGTCGGCCTCATTCCACCCGATACGGGACGCGTCATGATCGGCGATGTGGACATTACCGATGTCCCCATGTATCTGCGCGCGCGCAACTATGGAATCAGCTATCTGCCGCAGGAGGCATCGGTCTTCCGCAAGCTGAGCGTGGAAGAGAACATCCTCGCCGTGCTGGAGACCCAAAGTTCCACATGGGAAGAGCGCCGCGGCAAGATGGAAAAGCTTCTCGACCAGCTTGGACTGGCCCACATCCGCAAGAACAAGGGCTATGCCCTCAGTGGCGGCGAGCGCCGCCGCGTCGAAATCGCCCGCGCCCTCTGCATCAATCCCACCTTCATCCTGCTCGATGAGCCTTTCAGCGGCATTGATCCCATCGCCGTGCTCGATCTTCAGAAGATCATCTTCGCTCTCAAGGAGGGCGGAATCGGCGTGCTGATCACCGATCACAACGTCCGCGAAACCCTCTCCGTCACCGACCGCGCCTACATCATCAACGAAGGCCGCATCTTCCGCGCCGGCACTCCCGAGCAGCTGGGCAACGATCCCGAGGTGAAAAGAGTCTACCTCGGCGAGAGTTTCACTCTGGTCTAGTGGCAACCGCAGGGCCAAACTTGCAGTCATAGCATTTTCATTGCCGAACTCCCATGTAGAACTGAAGTTTCTGGTTTAGAATCAGGTTGGGAAATTTCCCCTCATTGCCGGTGCATGGTATCTCTTCAGACTAAGTTGAATCTCAAGGTCACCCAACGCCAGATCCTGACTCCAGGACTGGTGCAGATGGTCAGCGTCCTCGCGCTCAACAAGCTCGAGCTCAAGGACATGATCAACGAAGAGATGGTGGAAAATCCCGTGTTGGACGAGTACCTGGAAACCGTGCCCACAATCGACGAGATTGCGGCCCTCGAAGAGAAGCGCGAGCGCGAAAGCGCCGCCGCAACCGCCGAAGTGCCCGCCACCACTCCCGAGGAGCGCGACCCCTTCGAAGAAGTCGATTTTGGTTCCTTCTTCAATGATTATCTCGACCCAGGGTATCGCAGCAACACCGAGCTGGAGTCGATTGAAAAGCCCTCGTTTGAGAACTTCCTCTCCAAGCCCACAACCCTCACCGACCACCTCACCTGGCAGCTCGGCGCCATGCACGTCAAGGATGACGTCCTCGCCGCCGCTGAACTGATCATCGGCAACCTCAGCGATGACGGCTATCTGCTGGCGACCGACGAGGAACTGCTCGAACTCGGTGCCGGCTCTCTCGCCGTCTTCGAGGGCGGAGCCGCTCTGGAGCAGGAGTTAGGCGCAGCCGGTGTGGCCGCCAACGGCGAAGCCGTCGAGCGCCCCAAGCTGGTTCCCAAGCCGGATCTTCCTTCCAAGGCTCTCTTTGGCCGCGACGCATTGCATGAGGCGATTGACCTCGTCCGCCAGATGGATCCCGTGGGCGTGGCCGCCCGCGACCTGCGCGAGTGCCTGATGTCCCAGCTCAAGGATCTCCAGCGCGTGCATGATGACCGCGGCGGCGAAATCGATATGCCCGAGCTGCTTGAAGACGCCATGCTCATCGCCGACAAGTATCTCCACATGCTGCAGAACAAGCAGATCCGCGAGATTGGCCGCGCCATGAGCAAGAGCATGGAGCGCGTCGAGCGCTGCGTCGCGTTGATTCGGACCCTCGACCCCAAGCCGGGCCTGCGCTACAACATCCCCGAAACGCGCCTCATCGAGCCCGACGTGGCAATCATCAAGCAGGGCGACGAGTACCTGGTCGTGATGAACGACGATGATATGCCGCAGCTCCGCCTCAACCCGACTTACAAAAAGCTGCTCAGCCGCGAAGGCAATGAGAAGGACGTGCGCACCTACGTCAAGGAGCGCTACAAGTCCGCCATTCAGCTCATCAAGAACATCGAGCAGCGCAAGCAGACCATCCTCAAGGTCTGCTACGCCATCATCGGACGGCAGACCGAGTTCCTCGACTTCGGCATTGATTACCTCAAGCCCATGATGATCAAGGAAGTGGCCGAAGAAATTGGCGTCCACCCCTCCACGGTCAGCCGCGCCGTCGCCAGCAAGTATGCCCACACCCCGCAGGGAGTCTTCGAGCTGCGCTATTTCTTCAGCGAGAGCGTCAATGGCCCCGAGGGCGGCGGAACCTCCCTGCTGATTCTCAAGCGCCGGGTCAAGAAGCTCATCGAGGAGGAAGACTCCTCCCGTCCGCTCACCGACGAGCAGATTACCCGCGTCCTGCAATCGCAGGGAATCCAGGTAACCCGGCGGACGGTCGCAAAATATCGCGAAGACATGAAGATTCCCAGCACCCATCAGCGCCGGGTCAAAAAGTAAATTCATTTCTTTTCAAGCCGCTGCACACTGGCAGCTCTTCTCCACATCTGATATAACCAAACGCCCATGGTGTTTTCATGGAGCGTGCGGAGGCAGGTGCCTCCGTGTTCGAATCCAGCGCCGCGGATTTTGGCCGATATGTTTCTTGGCCTGGTTCTGGACAACCAGGGGTCCCAGGAGGGGAAATCGAATGATCGTGGACTATACCGGAAGGCAATTCGACATCACTCCCAAGATTCGCAAGGAAGTGGAAGCAGGACTGGCGAAGCTTGTAAAGATTGTGGGCGACAATTGCACCAGCAAAGTAATCCTCACCGCAGAGAAGCAGCGCCGCATCGCCGAAATCACCCTCACGCGGCGCACCAAGAAGCTGGTTGGCCACGGCGAAGCCACCGACATCCTCGTCGCCGTGGACGAGGCTCTCGAACACATCGAGAAACAGTTGCTCAAGCTCAATACGCGCAAGCGTGACGGAAAGCGCGCCGAGAAGCCCACCTGGAAGCGCGAGGCTCCCGAGGCCGAACTGCCCATCGCTGTCGGAACCACCGCCGTCACCGCCGTTCCCGTCGTCGTGCACAAGTTTCCAGCCAAGCCCAAGATGACCGAAGCCCACCTGGTCCGCAGCCAGGAGTCGGTGGCCTTGCAGCCCATGACGATTGAAGAGGCGGTCAAGGAGTGTGAATTCCGTGACAAGGGCGTCTTCATCTTCCGTGATAAGAAAGGCATCGTGCGCGTGCTGCATCGCCGCAAGGACGGCAAGCTGGAGCTGATCGAAGTCCCATAGAAGTCCCAAGGACGCGCCGCAGACAGGCGCTTTCCCCGGCAGTTTTCAGATCTGCCCCATGCCCTGCCCTTCCGCCCCATTTTCGGGCCGGGGGCAGGGCATCTGCATTTCCAGCCGAGCATCGGCCTCGGGCAGATGCCGGGTGTGGTACTTCTCCCAATCGCCTTCTGCTGCTAAATTACGCTTATGGCCCCCAAGGTTCGCAAAGCTCGTCTCCCCAAGCCCCCCGCCGCCGTCCCGCCAGTGCTGGAGCGCAAGATTCCCGGCGCAAAAGCCAAACTGGTGATGATCACCGGCCTCAGCGGCTCAGGGAAGATCACTGCCTTGAAGGTCTTTGAGGACATGGGGTACTACTGCGTGGACAATCTCCCCGCCGAGTTGATCCCGAGCTTTGCCCAGCTCATTCAGGACACGCGCGACAACAAGAACGCCGCCATCGTGGTCGATATTCGCGAGGGCAGCCGCCTGGAGCAGCTTCCCGCTATCATCGCCGACCTCAAGAAGCGCCTCTCCGTCACCCTCATCTACCTGGACACCAGTGACAAAGTTCTGGTCCGGCGCTTCAGTGAAACCCGCCGCCCCCATCCTCTCGGTTCGGCAGAGTCCGTGCCGACTTCCATCACCAGCGAGCGCCAAAGGCTTGAGCAGATTCGCAACATCGCCGATCTCGAGATTGATACCTCCAAGTTCAATGTTCATGAACTCCGTACCCACCTCGTCGAGCTATTCAAAACCACCAGCGAGGAGCGCCAGCCGCTCCTCGTCTCCACCCTCAGCTTTGGCTTCAAGAACGGCGTGCCTGAGAGCGCCGATCTCGTCTTCGACGTTCGTTTCCTGCCCAACCCTCACTTCATCCCGGAGTTCCGCCCCTACACCGGCAAGCATCCCCAGGTCGCAAAGTACATCCGTTCTTTTCCCCAGACCCAGGAATTCATGGCAAAGGTGATGGACCTGCTCCTCTTCCTGCTTCCCCACTACGTCGCCGAAGGCAAGAGCTACCTGACCATCGCTTTCGGCTGCACCGGAGGCCAGCATCGCTCGGTATTCATGGCCGAGGAAATCAAGAAACAGCTATCCAAAGCCGGATACCGCGTCAAGGTCGAACACCGCGACAGCCCAAGATAGGCGCGCCAATCCGCCATTGCCACTGTTTTCAGGCAGCCGCTTCCAGTAGAATCAGGGCTTGAATCCCCAATCCCCATCCCGGATGCGCCGCCGTCCCGTGAGTAGTGCATGCGCCGACTGATTCGCTTGATGTGGTATGTCCGGCCCTACTGGCCCCAGCTATTCGTCAGTGTGGTGCTGTTTTCGTTTGTCGGACTCCTCGAAGCGTTCCGCCTCGCTCTCTTCGGCCCTATCTTTGACCGCGTTCTAAAGCCTGAAACTCCCGGCCGCTCAATGGCCCTGCTGACCATTCCCCACACCTCGCACACCATCTATCTGGAGCAGCTTGTACCCAGCCACTTTCATAATCCATGGACAGTGGTTGCCTTCGCCCTCATTGTCTCGGTGTTTCTCAAGGGAATCTTTGACTACGCCGGCACATACCTTGTGAACTATGCGGGCTTCGGACTGGTCACCGATCTCCGCAATGAGATTTATGGCAGCGTCCTGCGCCGCTCCGTCGCGTTCTTTCAGAAGCACCCCACCGGGACGCTCGTCTCCGCCATCATCAATGACATCGACAAAGTGCAGTTCGCCATGTCGAGCGTCCTCGCCGAGTTTCTCCAACAGTTTTTCATCTTTGCTTTCACCGCGGCCCTCGTCATCTCCGTGGGTGGAAAGCTGGCATGGGTCCTCCTCTTCTTTGTGCCCGTCATCGTCTTCAGCTCGCGCAAGATTGGCCGCCAGGTGCGCACCACCACCCGCCGCGGGCAGGACAAGCTGGCCGAGATTCAGAACATCCTGCATGAAACTCTGACCGGAAACCGCATCGTCAAGGCCTTCAGCATGGAGATCTGGGAGACCATGCGCTTCAAGGCCGCAGCCAAGCGCCTCTTCAGCGCCAACATGCGCTCCGTCGTCGCCATGGCCCTCAGCTCTCCGCTCATGGACCTCATGGGTGCCGTCGCCATCGCTCTGCTCATCAAGCTCGGGCGTGACAGCATCAATCGCGGGACCATGACCATGGGCGGCTTCATGGTCTTCATTGGCGCTACCATGAGCCTCTACCAGCCGGTCCGCAAGTTCGCCATGTTCTACAACAACTTTCAGCAGGCCCTCGGCGCGTCGGAGTCCGTCTTCAAGTTCATGGACGCCAAGGACGAGGTGCGTGAGAAGTCGCTGGCGCGCAAGCTGCCCGGATTCCATGACTCAATTCAGTTTCAGAACGTGCATTTTTCCTACAGCGATGGCGCCGACGCCCGCGAGGTTTTGAAGGGCATTGATCTTGAAGTGAAGGCCGGCGAGATGATCGCAATCGTCGGCGGCAGCGGAGCCGGCAAATCCACCCTCGTGCACCTGATCCCGCGCTTCTTCGATGTAACCGCCGGGCGCATCCTCGTGGATGGGATGGATGTCCGCGATGTTTCGCTCGCCTCCTTGCGCGGCCAGATCGGCATCGTCGCCCAGGAGACTATGCTCTTCAATGACACGGTGCGCAATAACATCGCCTACGGCCAGCCCCAGGTTTCGCAGCATGAGGTGGAGCGCGCCGCGCAGGCTGCCCTTGCGCACGACTTCATCCAGCGTATGCCCGAGGGCTATAACACGGTCATCGGTGAGCGCGGCTTCCGCCTCTCTGGCGGAGAGCGTCAGCGCCTCAGCATCGCCCGCGCCCTCCTCAAGAATGCGCCCGTCCTGATTCTCGACGAGGCTACCTCCGCCCTCGATTCCGAAAGCGAAGCCCTCGTGCAGGCCGCCTTGCAGAACCTGATGGCGGGCCGCACCGTTTTCGTCATCGCCCACCGTCTCTCCACCGTGCGCCGCGCCGACCGCATCATCGTCCTCGAAAAGGGAAAGATCGCCGACCAGGGCTCGCATGACGACCTTCTCACCCGGCTCGGAACCTACCGCCGCCTGTACGACCTGCAATTCGTAGATATCGAAGCGCCCAAACACAGCGCTTCCGTGGAAGGAGGCGGAGACTAGCCATGTCCATCCGCTCCATGACCGGCTTTGCCCAGATCAAGGGCCAGCACGGCAAGACCGCCTATACGTTCAGCGCAAAATCGGTGAACCATCGCTTCCTCGACCTGCACCTGCGCCTGCCCGGCAAGTCCGAACTCTTCGAGCAGCAGCTACGCAAGCTCTTCAAAGAGAAGATGCACCGAGGTCACGTCGAACTCACCCTCACCCTCGAGTACGCGGGCGCGGCCGGCGTCAGCGTCAACCGCGAGCTCGTCTCCGGCTACGTCAAGGCATTCCGCGAGCTGTCGAAGGAACTGGACCTGCGCGCCGAGGTCGATATGAACGCCATCTTCCGCTTGAACGGCGTCCTCTCGGCCTCCAGTGAAATGCCCGAGGAAGCGGAGTTGCAGGCCACGCTCCTCTCTGCCGCCGCCGAACTCATCGATCTCCTCAACGCCAACCGCCAGTCCGAGGGCGACCACACCCGCGCCGAACTGGAGTCCCGCATGGATCAGCTTGAGCGCAATACCGCCGAGGTGGAGACTATGCGCGGAGCCGTCCTGCAAGCCCATCTCGAGCGTATCCGCGCCCGCATGGCCGAGTTGCTCGAAGGCAAGGCCGATCCCGACCGCATCCTGCAGGAGGCGGCCATGCTCGCCGAGCGCAGCGACGTGCAGGAGGAGATCGTGCGCCTGCTCACCCACATCAAGCACTTCCGTGGTTTGCTCGCCGAGGGCGAGGATGTTGGCAAGAAGCTCGATTTCCTCCTGCAGGAAATGAACCGCGAGGCCAACACCATGCTCTCCAAAACCACCGGCCTCGCCGGCGACGCCATGCGCATCACCGAGCTTGGCCTCGCCCTCAAAAGCGATATCGAAAAATCCCGCGAACAGGTGCAAAACGTCGAATGACCCAGGTATTCATCATCTCAGCCCCCTCCGGCAGCGGTAAATCAACCCTCGTCACCGCCATCAAGCAGCTTGTGGACCGGCTCGACTTTTCGGTGTCCTACACCACCCGGCCTCCCCGCGGCAGCGAAGAGAATGGCCGCGAGTACTACTACACCAGCCGCGAGGTATTCGAGCGCATGATCGCCCGGGGCGAATTTCTTGAGTACGCCGACGTCTTCGGCAACTACTACGGCACGGCCAAGAAGTTTCGCGATGACGCCATCACCCGCGGCCATGATCTGTTGCTGGATATCGACGTTCAGGGCGCTTCCCAGTTGCAGTCCGGTCTGCCTGATGCCGTCAGCATCTTCATCCTGCCCCCCAACAAGCAGGAACTTGAGAAGCGCTTGCGCCGCCGCAGCTCCGCCGAGCGCATGACCGACGAGGCCATCATTAAGCGCCGCCTGGAAACTGCCACCCGGGAGATTGAAAAATACACGGAATACGATTACATTCTGGTGAACGACCAACTGGGCGATTCCATTGAGGCGCTGAAGGCGATTATTCTCACCGAGCGTCTCCGTGCCGCTGGCCGCCAACCGACGCGAGCCGACGAGCAGACCCTCGCGGAGCTTGCGCACAGCCGCAAGCTGGAGAACGTCCGGCCAACGCTTGGTCCGATTCTTGATAGCTTTCGAAAGACGACCGTGTAATTCACAGGGGGTACTAAGGTGGATCTCTACAACGGGTTCGATAGCAATTACCGTTACATCCTCGTGGCTGCGCGCCGTGCGCGCCAGTTGCAGTCCGGCGCAAGCCCATTAGTCGCAACCGATTCCACCAAGCCGTGCCGCATCGCCGCGCAGGAACTACAGGCCGACAAAGTGAAGTGGGAAACCACTCCGCTGGCCATCGTTCCCAAGCCGGATTCAGAGTCCGGCGCCGCCTGATCTCGCGCGAACGGAGAATGCGGACGAATTGCGGCGGCCGTACCGTCGCAATCGTTCCCGTGCCCTCCCGCATCGAATGCAACGGAAGACCGCGCATATGAAAATCGCTCTCGGAGTTACCGGCGGCATCGCCGCATACAAGGCCGCTGAAATCGCTCGCCGCCTGCAGGATCGCAACATCCGCGTCCAGGTCGTCATGACCGATGCCGCGCAGGAGTTCGTGCGCCCCCTCACCTTTGCCGCCCTGACCGGCGAAAAGGTAATCACCGGCATGTTCTCCCAGCGCGACTCCAATGCAACCCTTGATTCCTCCGTCGAGCACATCGGCGTCGCGCAGTCCATTGACGCCCTGCTCGTGGCTCCGGCCACCGCTGCCACCTTGGCCCGTTTTGCCAACGGCATCGCCGAAGATTTCCTCTCCACCCTCTACCTTGCCACCACCGCCCCCGTCGTCGTCGCTCCCGCCATGAACGTCAACATGTGGCGTCACCCCGCCACCCAGGCCAATCTGCAAACCTTGCGCGCGCGCGGCGTTACCATCGTCGAGCCGGGTGAGGGATACCTCGCTTGCGGCATGACCGGTGAAGGCCGCCTGGCCGATACCGATGCCATCGTCGAGGCGCTGCTGTCGCGCCTCGCGCAGTCTCAGGAATTGCAGGGCGAGCACATTCTCATCTCCGCCGGCCCCACCTATGAGCCCATCGACCCGGTGCGCTTCCTCGGCAACCGCTCCAGCGGAAAAATGGGATACGCCCTCGCCGAGGCCGCTCTCCGCCGCGGCGCGCAGGTCACCCTGGTCAGCGGCCCTACGGCGCTCACCCCTCCCGCCGTCGGCGAGTTCGTGCCCGTCGAAACCAGCTCCCAGATGCGCGAAGCACTCCTCGCCCGCTTTGACCGCGCCAGCATCACCATCATGACGGCTGCGGTCTCCGACTTTGCCCCCGCCGCCATCGCCACCCAGAAGATCAAGCGTGAAGCCGCGCTCAGCCTCAACCTCCAGCCCACGCCGGACATTCTTGCCGAACTTGGCGCCCGCCGCGCTCCCGGACAGTTGCTCATCGGCTTCGCCGCCGAGACCCAGAATGCCGCGCAAAACGCCCTCGCCAAGCTTGAGCGCAAACACCTCGACGCCATCGTCGTCAACGATGTTTCGCTCCCCGGCCTTGGATTCGCTTCCGACCGCAACGCCGGCGAGATCATCACCGCCCAGGGCACTACCGTGATTGAACCCATGAGCAAGCTGGAGATGGCGGGCCTTATCCTCCGCACCGTAGCCGCCCTGCGCGCCCGGCAGCAGACTCCCAAGGTGAACGCATAAGCATGGCAAAGCTCCTGGACGAACAAAGCAGGAAGGCCGTTGCGGACACCATCCGCTACTACCGCGACCTTGGAATCTACGACCTCTATCAGCGCGACGTGCCCGAGGGCGTCACCTTCGGCCAGTCCATCGCCCGTGAAGAACTCGCCGCCATCGCCTCCCAGTCACCCGCCGCCAGCGACGAGTCTCTTGTGGAAGCCGAATCCGAACCCGCCAACGCCGAGCAACTTGCCGCGATCCTAAGCGACAAGCCCGCCGCGCTGCGTCTCATTCGCGAAGACATCGGCGACTGTACCCGCTGCAAGCTCAGCCAGGAGCGCACCAACATCGTCTTCGGCGTCGGCGATCCGCATGCCCGCATCATGTTTGTCGGCGAGGGCCCCGGCGCGGATGAAGATGCGCGCGGAGAGCCTTTCGTGGGCCGTGCCGGGCAGTTGCTCAACAACATGATCACTGCCATGGGAATCCGCCGCGAAGACGTTTACATTGGCAACGTCGTCAAGTGCCGACCCCCGCAGAACCGCGCCCCGGAGCGCGATGAGTCCGACACCTGCGGCCAATTCCTCATGCGCCAGATCTCCGTGGTGCGTCCGGAGATCATCGTCGCCCTCGGCGCAACCGCCGCCAAGTACCTCCTCGGCGCGTCGGATTCCATGGCGAATCTGCGCGGACACATCTTCGACTTTCATCCCATCCTGCCGCACTCCGCCCCGGAGCGCGATCCCGGCTTCACCACCAAGCTTGTCGTCACCTATCACCCGGCCTATCTCCTGCGCGATCCCCGCCAGAAGAAGGAAACCTGGCTCGATCTGCAAATGGTGATGAAGTATCTCGGAATGCCTCTTCCCAGGCGCGACTCCGAGGCCTGATGCCCGCCAAAGCCCCTGCCGTCGTTCAAGCCGCGCAGGGCTCCCTGCTGCCCGCCTCACAGGATCTCTACTGCGACGTCGCCTTGCCCGTGCCCCTCGATCTGATCTTCACCTATGAGGTCGGAGACCTGGAGCCGGTCGTCGGCGGGCGCGTCGTCGTGCCCTTTGGCCGGGGCGCGGAAAAAAGACTCTCCGGCATCGTCACCCGCATTCACCGCGAGCCTCCCGAAGCGCGCAAGCTCAAGCGCGTCCTGCAAGTGCTCGATACGCTTCCCGTGCTCGATGAAAATCTGCTGGCCCTCGGCAACTGGATCGCCCGCTATTACCTCGCGCCCATCGGCGAAGTCTACCGCTCCATGCTCCCCTTGCAGGCTGAGTTTCGGCAGGCCTTCGGCTACCGCATCACCGAGCTTGGCGCCGAGGCGCTCTACGATTCCGCGCCCGAAGGTTTCTTCCTTCGCACCGGCGCCGAGCCGCAACAGCGCATCGCCGAGTATGCCGTGCTCGACGCCCTATCCGAGGGCGAACTCTTCCGCGAAGAGCGCCTGCGCTCCGCCACCGGAGCTACCCGCGAACTCCTGCGCGCCCTCCAGCAAAAGAAGTGGATTGCCCGTGAAGACCTCTCCGGCGTGCGCGACGCCCGCCGGCTGGTGAAGTTCGTGCTCCTGTGTGATCCCTCCGCCGACGCGCAGCCGCACAAGTTGAACGCGGCCCAGCAGCGCATCGTCGATCTTCTCCGCGATGCCGGAGGACGCATCGCCATGGACGATCTGCGCGAGGCCGGAACCTCTCCAACCTCCCTGAAAACGCTGGTGAAGCACGATGTTGTCGCGATCGTCGAAGAGCCCGCCGCCCAGTCTGTGCCCCAGATGAAGCCGCGCACGACTCTCGAGTTTCTCTTCACCGACGACCAGAAAAATGCCCTTCAGCGCATTCGCGCCAGCGTCGAGGAGCGCCGCTTCCAGGTCGATCTCCTGCATGGCGTTACCGGCTCCGGAAAAACCGCCGTCTACCTTGCGGCAATGCAGTCCGTGCTCGCCGCTGGCCGGGGTTCCATGTTGCTGGTGCCTGAAATCGGCCTCACCCCCGGAGTCGCCGCCGACCTGCACGGCATCTTCGGCGAGGAGATCGCCATTCTGCATTCCTCGCTCAGCGACCAGGAGCGCGCCGAACAGTGGCATCGCCTCCGCCGTGGCGAAGCCCGCATCGCCGTCGGCACCCGCTCGGCGATCTTTGCCCCGGTGCGCGATCTCGCTCTCATCATCGTCGATGAGGAGCACGACAACAGCTACAAGCAGGAGGAGACGCCGCGCTATCACGGGCGCGATGTTGCCGTCGTCCGCGCCAAGGCTCTCAACGCCACCGTCGTCCTCGGCTCGGCCACGCCTTCCCTGGAGAGCTATCACAACGCAACCCATGGCAAGTACGCCCTCGTCGAACTCCCCGACCGCGTGCAGGCCCGCCCCCTGCCGGTGGTGGAACTGGTGGACATGCGCGAGGAGTTTCAGCAGACCGGCAAGGAGAGCGTGCTCTCGCGCAAGCTCATTGAAGAGACCACCGCCAGCCTCGAGCGCGGCGAACAGGCCATGATCCTGCTCAACCGCCGCGGCTACTCCGCCTGGGTCATGTGCCGCGCCTGCGGAGACACCATCCAGTGCCGCGATTGCGCCGTCTCCATGACCTATCACAAGCGCCAGCATCGCCTGCTCTGCCACTACTGCGGCTTCCAGCAGCCGGTGCCCAAAACCTGCCCCAAGTGCGGCAGCGAGTACGTGCAGTTCCTCGGCACCGGATCGGAGAAGTTGGAAGACCTCCTGCACTCCGCATTTCCCAAAGCGCGCATCGGACGCATGGATCGCGACACCGTGCATGGGCACGCCGATTTCGAGCGCATGTTAAGCGAGTTTCAGGCCGGCGAAATCGATCTCCTCATCGGAACCCAGATGATCGCCAAGGGACATGACGTGCATGGCGTCACCCTCGTCGGCGTCGTCGGCGCTGACACCGCCCTCGGGCTCCCCGATTTCCGCGCCGCCGAGCGCACCTTCCAACTGCTCACCCAGGTGGCCGGACGCGCTGGACGCGGCGACGTCCTCGGCAAGGTTGTCTTGCAGACCCATTTCCCGGAGCACTATGCCGTGCAGTTCGCCGCCCGTCATGACTACCACGGCTTCGCCGAAAAGGAGTTGCGCTTCCGCGGCTGGATGCACTATCCGCCCTTTGATTCCCTGGCCAACATCGTCGTCCGCAGTGACAAACAGGAGGAGGCGCTGCGCTTCTCCGGCCTGCTGGGCCGCTGGTTTGAGCAGGTTCGCCACGAGGGAGTGCGCGTCATGGGCCCTGCTCCCGCGCCCATCACAAGGCTCAAAAAGGACTACCGCTTTCACTTCGTCCTCAAGGCCGCCAGCCGCGAGCGTCTCAATTTTGTCCTGCGCGCCCTGCTCGCCACCGCCCAGGTGCAGAAGATTCCCCGCAACTGCCTCATCGTGGACGTGGACGCCATGTCGCTCTCCTGACGCGGCCTTGGCAATCTTATTTGCCAATCACAGGTTTTTCCCCGACTAGCCAAAGTCGCCCTTTGCCTGAGACAATACCCACTCGGACCTGGAGCCGCACTTGCCGTCCAAGCCAACTACGCCCGCTCAACCTCGTTCCGCCCGGCCGCGTCGGCGCTCTGTTCCCAGCGGCTTCGCCCTCAAAATGGACGTGACAATTCCCGCGCAGATCTCGGCGATCTCGCCTCTGGTGGAGTCCGTCATGGCCGCCGTGCGCCGCCAGTCCACCAGCAAGGAACTTGAGATTGAAACCTCGCTCCGCGAGGCCCTTGCCAACGCCATCAAGCACGGATGCTCGGGCGATCCCACAAAGTCCATCCGCTGCTCTGTCATGTTCGAGGGCGATCTCAGCGTCCTCATCGTCGTCAGCGACCCCGGCCCCGGCTTCAATCCCAAGTCGCTCCCCGATCCCACCGTCGGCGAACACCTCTATGAGAATCATGGCCGCGGCATCTACCTCATCAACCACCTGATGGATGAGGTGCACTTCAAACGCGGCGGCGCGGAAATCCACATGCGCAGCCGCTTCTAGTTTTTCTCTACCGGTTTCCGTGCTTGATCATGTGCGCCACCTGCGGGAAGGTCTTGTCTGCCACCGGGGCCGGCGTAAACGTCAGAACCAGCAGCGCAAGCGCCACCAGCGCCATCTTTCTGCGCCCCCGTCCCACCGGAGGCCAGAGCGGAACGCTTGGCTGCTGCAACCCGCTCAACGCCAGCAGAATCGCCCACACCATCCATCCCACCCAGAAGAACCAGGCCATCACCACCAGCGCCCCAACAATTCCCCACGAGAGGAACTTGTGCAACGTTGGCGAAACCGCGAACACCAGGTGGCCGCCATCCAGTTGGCCGCCGGGGAGCAGGTTCAGCGCCGTTGCCAGCATCCCCGCCCAGCCCGCCAGCGCCACCGGATGCAGATAGTAATGCGACAGCGCGGGTCCGCCGTGGTGCAGCATCATGTGTCCAAGCTGGAAGATCAGCGGAAAGCCGAACTGCAGATCCGGGTCGGAGGCACCCGTCACAGGACGCGACATCGCCAGCCCCGCCAGCATCGTGGGCACGGCCACCACAAAGCCCGCAATCGGCCCGGCAATGCCAATGTCGAAGAGTGCCGCTCGCGATTCAATGTAGCTGCCGATGCGGATGAATGCTCCCAGCGTTCCAATCAGCGTCGGAGCAGGGATGAAGAACGGCAGCGTCGCGCGCACCCCATAGTGCCGGCAATAGAGGTAGTGCCCCATCTCGTGGGCCAGCAGAATGCCCATGATCGACAGCGAAAACGGAATTCCCAGCAGCAGCAGCCGCGGGCTCTGCCACAGCCATTGCACCGGAAACAGCGGCACCAGCTCATTGCCGCTCATGAAGGCTTCAAGATTGTGGTCAAAGTTGTATTGCAGGCGTGAACCCACCAGCACCGTCGTGCAGAACGTCAGCAGCAGAAGAATCAGCGGCAGAACAAAGCGCACCCGCCGGACATACTCCCGCGGAGTCGACGCGTCGGTCTCACTAGGGGAGTCGTATATGGGGTCAGACATCGGGGAGACGCTCGCGGACACAAGTCGACGCCGGGGCAGCAGCCTCCCGGCGCCGCGGGACTAATCGATCGATTGCAGTTCTTTGCCAGGCTTGAAGCGCACGGCCTTCCCCGGAGGAATGTTCACTTCCGCTCCGGTGCGCGGGTTACGGCCAATGCCCGTTTTGCGCGGGCGAACGTTGAAGACGCCAAAGCCGCGCAACTCAATCCGGTCGCCATCCGCCAGTGCCTTCTTCATGCTCTCGAAGACGGTTTCCACCGCGCGCTCGGCCTTCGTCTTGGTGACCCCCGTGCGGCTTACCACTTCGTTGATGATGTCAAGTTTGATCAAGCGATCATCTCCCGCGCTTCAGATGTAAAATCAACGGCTTACCCTGTGATGCTAAGAAATACGGAAGGCATTGTCAACGCGCTTGATCTTCTATATGACGTTCCACGCCGCGCCGCCTTCGCAATTCCCCCGGCCCAATGGCGCGATAGTACCACAGTCTGGCTCGCCGCCCTGAACTCCCAATGTTAAGATGGCGCTACAGCTTACAACGGGTCTGCGCCGTGGAGTGCCGTCAATCGCGCCACGCCCAGGCAGGCAGCCCTATCAGAGGAAGCGAGGATTCTAAGGCGAATGGCGATTAAGAGTGATCGTTGGATTCGGGAGATGGCGCAAACCCATGAGATGATCAGCCCCTTCTGCGAAAAGCAGATGCGCGAGGGCGTCATCAGTTACGGACTCTCGTCCTACGGCTATGACCTCCGGGTCGCCGACGAGTTCAAAATCTTCACCAACGTCAACTCCGCCGTCGTAGACCCCAAGAAGTTCGATGAGCGCTCCTTCGTTTCCGTCCGTGCGGACAGCATCATGGTGCCGCCCAACTCCTTTGCCCTCGCGCGCTCCGTCGAATACTTCAAGATTCCCCGCGACGTGCTCACCATCTGCGTCGGCAAGTCCACCTACGCGCGCTGCGGAATCATCGTCAACGTAACTCCCTTCGAGCCTGAGTGGGAGGGCTTCGTCACCCTCGAAATCAGCAACACCACCCCGCTTCCGGCGAAAATTTACGCCAACGAGGGACTCTGCCAGATCCTCTTCTTCCAGGGAGACGAGCCCTGCCAGGTCAGCTACAAGGACAAGGCCGGCAAGTATCAGAATCAGACCGGCATCGTTCTGCCCAAGCTGTAGGCGGCAATGAAAACTCTGCGCCTTCGCCTCACCACCTCTGTCCTTGAGACGGACCCCGCCCTGCTCCGGGCCGCGGCCATCCTCCGCTCCGGCGGCCTGGTGGCCTTTCCAACCGAAACCGTCTACGGACTCGGAGCCAACGCCTTGGACCCAGCGGCCCTCGAGAAGATTTTTGCCGCCAAGCAGCGCCCCCACTGGGACCCGGTCATCGTCCATGTCGCCAGTGAGGCCGAGGCCCGCCTGCATACCTCGGAGTGGCCCCCGTCTGCCTCGCTCCTCGCCGCGGCCTTCTGGCCCGGACCCCTTACCATGCTGCTTCCCCGCGCCGCCAGCATCCCCGATCTCTGCACCGCCGGGCGTGAAAAGGTTGGCCTTCGCATGCCCTCCCATCCCGTCGCCCTCGCCCTCATCCGCGCCGCCGGAGTCCCCATCGCCGCCCCCAGCGCCAACCGCTTCGGACACACCAGCCCTACCTCGGCTGCCCACGTCCTCGCCGATCTCGATGGCCGCATCGACGCCATCCTGGACGCAGGCTCCTGCTCGGTCGGCCTTGAGTCCACCGTCCTCGACCCCACCACCGACCCGCCCATCATCTACCGCCCCGGCGGAGTCACTCCCGAGCAGCTTCGCCGCCTCCTCGGCACCGTCGCCGTCGCCGAGCGCAAAATCTCCGATGAGCTTCCTCCCGAATCTCTGGAATCGCCCGGCCTCGGAATTCGCCACTACGCCCCCCGTGCGCGCCTCATCCTCGTCGAGAGCCAGGACGAACTCAACGCCGAACTCAACCAGCTACTTTCGCGTGAGATGCCGGCACGTGACGCACCGCCGCGCGATCCCATCTTGCATCGCGTGGGCCTCCTGCTGCCCGACGGATGGGTCGCGCCGCCCACCGGGGTCACCGTTCTCCCCTGGGGAAGTTGGAGCCAGCCGGAATCGCTCGCCCGCGACCTGTACCTGCAACTGCGCGCCCTCGACGACCTCGGAGTCGAGATCATCGTCTGCCCTCTGCCGCCCGCCAACGGCATAGGCCTCGCCATCCGTGACCGTCTCCGCAAGGCCGCCAGCTAGGGTTGTCTGCGACGTATCACAGATTCCTGAGTTGCTGATTATAAAAGAGTTAGGAACATGCGTGCCAAGATGAGGCACGATTGTGCCTCGAGTCCGCCAGCACGGCCCCGGCCATTTCTTCTCACCGCTGCATAAGCCCTTCGAAACACAAGGGACCGCCATCCAGAACTCCTATGGAATTCAGCGTGCTTCAGGAGCGCCGGAACTCGACGCTTCGCACCCCGGACGCAGGGATGCTCGAATGGTCACGGGAGCAACTCACAACGCTGCAATTTCTCGAGGAAACAATCCTCATGGAGGACACATATGAAGGCAAGGAATCACGAAATCCGCCCCACACTCGCGCACAATTTCGACACGGGTACCTCCGGTCGGCCGAGGCGCGGTCTCATCCTGCTGGTTGCGATGGCAGTATTTGCAATGTGTGCAGCGTCCTACTCTCAAACTCTCATAGGCAGCCCCGGAGCGGGTTGGCAAAGCTGGACAGCGGCGTTGGACGTCAACTTCAATGGAATCGACCTCAACAACAACTACGCGCCTTACTGGGATTCTCCGTGGGGAGCGTCTGGAAGTTATGGCGGTGGTCTTGCGGAAAAGAACGCGGGATTCTGCCTGACCTCGACCGGCGATTGTCAGGGACTCGGCAGCGCCCTCCTCGCTCCGGGCGCGATTCCATTCTGGGGGCAGCCATACAACTCGGCAACCGACACCGGTGGCGCGCGCGACAACACGATGTATTTCCGCAGCAGCGGTGCCAGATTGAGGGCAACCTTGTTCCTCAATGCGTCTGCGAATCAAAGAGAAATCAACGAATTTGGCTGGTTTGAAACAGATTCCACCGGCTCCACGATTGTGGCCAGGCACAAGCTCTTCCAGGGAAGTGGGGAACCTACAGGGACCTTGAAGCCTGACCCTGTCGGCAAAAGCGTCCTGTTCACGCCGACCACGTATTTCGGTTACTACTATAGCGACGTCAGCGAACCGACGGGCACGCCCCCGCACGGCTGCTACGCGTACTCGATATTCACCCTCAATGAGCCAAGGTGTACGGAAACCGGAGGTGGACAGGGGGATCACGATTTCATCGTGTTCAGCCCGGATCCCGGCTCTTTCTTACCGATCTATTGGATCGTGGGTGAAGATCCGACGGATTGTACGAACCAGGATGGTGATTGCAACCTGACCGTGGTGACGATTACTCCTTTCTAAACGTGATTGCGGACTCTGTGCCAGCAGGCATCACGGAGTACGTCTTCCGGACTGAGCCGGATGACCCAGAGTTGGCGCTGTTCCAACTCTGGGCCCGTTCGCCTGTGCCCCACTCAACGCTCTTTTCGTTGAGTGGGTTTGTTGACGTTGTACCTGTCGTGATTCTGTTTCGTAATGGTTGGACGCTTGGCGATACCGCGGCAGTGATCGCTCCCACAGCGCGCCCGCGCCTAAGATGCGCCGCTCCTGAACGATCTGTCCATTTCTAAGCGGGTCATCCTGAGGCGTAGCCGAAGGACCCCAGCCCAGCTCACATCTACAAATGCCGCCCCAAACTTTTCGGCCATCAAGATAGTAAGCTACTTGTTTCCCGCCCGCCCCCACCCACCTTCTTCGCAACAAAAAAAGCCCGCTCGCGGCGGGCTTTTCAAACTCATCGCAGCAATCGCGCTACTTCGTGACTTCGCCTTCTTTGAACATGTATCGGATGCTGGCTTTGTAAATCAGCAGGTTTGATTGGCCGCTGGCGCGGTTCAGCTTAATGCAGTTCTTGTCGTACCACTCGATAATGCCGTGCAGTTCCTCGCCATCGCGGGTCACCACCACCATCGGAGTCTTGCTCTGCATTTGTTTCTGGTAATAGAAATTCTCCGCGTGCGTCTGTTCCGCGGGAGCGATCTTCTTGGCCGTCACGCCGGGCGTGCGCTCGGGAGCGCGCAACGTTCGCTCGCGCCGTTCGGTTGCGGCTTCGTTGGTCCGTACTTGATCGCGGCTCAACGAAGGGCGAATCAATTTCCGGTTCCCGAAGTTCTCTGCTTCCGGCGCCCGAACCGCGGCGGTAGACTCTGGTCCAATTCTCATAGAAATCCTCTCCCCAACGGGAGTATTGGAAAAGTATTGCAACGTACACACTGAGAGTTCCCAGCCGGGGACACGTAGGTGTCCTTTCACAACAAGGCACGAGACCTGTTTTCCTGGAAGAAGTTTCAGCGATTCGTGCCTAAACCCTACCACACGAGTAAGGCTAAAACAATAAAAGTCTGGGGCAGGCGGCAGTGACGAAAGTAAGTATTTTCAGAGGGCAAGCACCTTCGTGGGAGGAAGCGGAAAATCCTCTTGCCGCCTAGATTTCAATCGCGCTCGAGTATCCATCCAGCGAGAGCGAGCGCAGCAGGTTGCGCCGCATCCCATTCTGCACCTCGCCCAGGCCGTCGCTGGCGCGCGCAATCCACTCAAAGCTCACTTGCCCGGCAATTCCCGCCAGCTCCGCCTGCATATCCTGGTTGCGCAGCAGCTCCACCGAGCCGGCCTTCAGGAACATCAGGTCCTCCAGCACGGAGTACAGCACGGAGATCAGCAGCTCCGTCTTGCCCTTTCCCTCGCCGCCCGCGCGGTAGCTTTCCGTCGCCCGGAAGAGCGCCGAGTGGTCGTTCTCTCCAAGCGCCGTGGTCAACAGCAGCAGTGCGTCCTTGCGCGCCGTCAGGTATCCCGCCAGGTCAAAGCTGCGCGCCCGGCCCACCGAGCCGCCGCACAGCAGCGTCACCATCTTCTTCTGCGCCGCTGTCCACTCCGTGCGCAGCGCAAGGTCTGCGCCAATCTCCTCCGCCGTCAGCGGAGCCAGCCGCAGCGTAATGCAGCGCGAGCGGATCGTGGGCAGCAGCGCGTTCGCGTTTTCCGCCAGCAGAAACAGCGTGGCAAATTCCGGAGGCTCCTCCAGAACCTTCAGCAGCGCGTTCGCCGCTTCCTTCATGAAGTTCGCTTCGGAAAAAATATAGAACTTCTGCCGCCCTTCGCACGGACGGTAATACATCTCGCCGATCACATGCCGCACCTGGTCCACTTTCACCAGCATCTGCGGCGGGTCGGGTGGGATGATCAAAACCTCCGGATGGGTCTGCACAAAGATGCGCGTCTCGCGCTTATCGCCCTCGCGCATGTTCTCGCGCACTTCCACGGCCTCGGCGAAGCGCTGCTCCAGGGCGTCGCCCTGCGCAATGCGCTCGCAGTTCCGGCACACCCCGCAGAAGTCGGGCAACCCGTCCGCCGCAACCGGGCGCTCCAGGCAGTTCACCGCCTTGGCTACCATCTGCGCCAGGGTGAACTTCCCGGCGCCGCGCGCCCCGGTCAGGATGATCGCGTGCGGCAGGTGATCGCGTGCAATCATCTCCCGCAGCCGTCCAACTGTCGCGGCGTTTCCGCGAAACTGTTCAAATCCCATGCTGAACCTTGCCGGCCAGCAGGCGCTCGCGCACCGCCGCCACAACCTCTTCGTGGACCGTCGCCAGCGGGCACCGCGCATCGATGGTCACTACGCGCTCGGAGTCCCGCCGCGCAATCGTCAAAAACTGCTGATGCACGCGCTCGTAGAATGCCCGGTTTTCCTGCTCGAAACGGTTCTCGTCGCTCTCGCTCCCGCTCGCAAGATTCCTTCGCCGCGCCCGCGCCAGGCTGGCCGCCACGTCATTGTCCAGCAGCAGTGTCAAATCCGGTTGCAGCCCCAGGCAGATCACGCGATGCAAGGTCCGTACCGCATCCACGCCCAACTGCCTTCCCGCGCCCTGGTACGCCTCGGAGGAATCCGTGTAGCGGTCGCACAGCACCCACGCGCCGCGGTTCATCGCCGGCAGAATCACCTCGGCAATCTGCTGCGCCCGCGAAGCAAACATCAGCGCCAGCTCCGCCAGTGGAGCCAGGCCCTGCGTGTGCGAGTCCAGCAGAATCGCGCGCACGCGCTCGCCGATCTCGGTGCCGCCCGGCTCGCGCGTGGTCAGAACTTCCAACCCTTGGTCGCGCAGAAAAACCGCCAGCCTCTCCAGGTGCGTGCTCTTGCCGCAACCATCCAGACCTTCAAAGGTGATAAAGCGCCCGTGTTTTGTTCCGTGCGGCACAGGGGAATCATAACAAAGCGGGAACCATTGCCCAGTCAATCACTCCCCGCGCGCGCCGGAGTGAACCACTTCGTCAATCGTTCGCGACCCCGCTCAACCATATACCTTTCAGTTACTACGGCCTTCCAAACGATTATCCATATCGTTAATCCTTACACGCTTTTTGCACCACAAACAGTGCATTTTTCCGCTCAAGAACTCAATCTGCGCTTCGAAAAACAGAAAGCCCCGCAGGCGGAGATTTTCCGCACCCGCGGAACCGAGTCGAAGACAAACACACGCAATCTTCATCGGATATTCAACCAAAGGCCCGCCCGCCGTTAGAGACTAAATACAGAGAAAAGAAACCTGAGACTGCGTGGATCTCCTGCGTCGGCGGGCATCCTTTCTCACGTCAATTATGGAGATGTACATGCGAAAGTTCCGCTTGCTCTGCGCCCTTCTGCTGTTGGTTGTTGTCGCCGCTCCGCTGTTTGCCGCTGGAGCCGATTCGGGTTACAAGGTCACAAAGCGTATTGCCATCGGCGGCGACGGTGGGTGGGACTACCTCACCTTCGATCAGGCTTCGCGGCGTTTGTTTATCGCCCGCGCCAATCGCGTGATGGTGGTGGACGTGGACGGCGGAAAACTCCTCGGAGAAATCCCCGGGACGAACGGAGTTCACGGCGTTGCCATAGCGGCCAAGGCCGCGCGGGCCGTCGCCAGCAACGGCAAGGACAACTCGGTTTTGATCTTCGACTTGAAAACACTGGCTGCGGTTGGAACCGTGAAGACCGGCGGCAAGCCTGACGCAATCCTGTTTGAGCCGCTGACCGGGCTGGTTGCAACCTCTGACGGGGCCAGCAACGACGTGACCCTGGTGGACGTGGAAAAGGCCGCGGCCGTTGGCACCATCGCTCTGCCTGGCCGCCCCGAGACTGGCGTCTCCGACGGCAAGGGCAAGATCTTCGTCAACCTGGAAGACAAGGGTGCGATCGCGGTCATCGACATCCTTGCGCGCAAGGTGGTTGCAACGTGGCCGCTGGCGGGATGCGAAGAGCCGACCGGGTTGGCTTATGACGCGGCAAACCGCCGCCTCTTCTCCGGCTGCCACAACAGCACTCTGGTTGTGGTGGATGCTGACTCCGGCAAGAACGTGCAGAAGCTCACCATCGGCGCCGGTGTGGACGCTGTGACCTTTGACGCCGGGAAGAAGCTGGTCTTCACCTCCAACGGCGAGGGCAATGTTTCGGTAGTGCGGCAGGAGTCCGCCGACAAGTACAGCAGCTATGAGAATGTTCCGACCGCGCCGAAGGCGAAGACGATTGCGCTCGACGCGGAAAAGCACCGTCTCTACACGGTAACCAACATTGCGGACGCCAGCGGAAAGCCCACCTTCCACCTGCTGGTGATCGAGCAGTAGAAGTTCCGGCGCTTGAGATTTTGGACTGGGGCGGAGGCCTAGGAAAGGGTCAAAGTCCCCGTCCACCCACCACAAGGCCAGGACGCGAAGCTCCCGGGTTTGTTTGCCGCGATCTTCATGGTAGACTTTACGCATGGCCGGTTATGGCTGGGTTGGGTGGTGATTTTGTTTGGCCGAAATTCGACTGCAAGAGGGCGAGTCCATTGAAAGCGCCCTGCGTCGCTTCAAGCGCAAAGTTCAGACGGAAGACATCATTAAGGAAGTCAAGCGTCATTCCTACTATCTGAAGCCAGGCGCCAAGCTGCGTGTGAAGCAGGCTCTGGCCCGCAAGCGGGCACAAAAGAAGATTCGCAAAGAGCCCAAAGATTAACTGATTTCGAAGAAGAGGCCGCAGCTTAAGAGCTGCGGCCTTTTGCTTTTGTCCTGAAAGTCTCTTTCCGTTTCACACCACAGCCCAATGTCCAACTACCCCCATCCTCTGCCGCGGGGAGTGCATCCGAAGCGCAGGCACCCGCGCATACCTTCGCGCGAATTGTGAAGATAGCCTAAAGGTGGCGCGAGTGAGCTCGTAGGTATGGCATCTGAGTGTCATGACGAAGTGCGCGGGCGGGGTTGGAGAAGAAATTCTGACATGCAGGCGGCTCATAGCCAGAATTGCTCATCCAACCATCGAAACGTTTGCTGAATTGTGTTGAGCTTTGGAGCTTGGAGGTAGGAGAACCATGAAGAAGACGATCTACGCCGTGGTGCTGATTCTCGTTATGTTCGCCGGGTATTTTGCTGGACGGCACGAGAAGTCCGGCGTGGTCTCGGCCGCGGCGAATCCTCACCGGGTTCTCTACTGGGTGGATCCAATGCACCCGGCATACAAGTCGGACAAACCCGGCATCGCTCCCGACTGCGGAATGCAGTTGGAACCGGTGTACGCGGATGGCGCAGGAGCGCAGGAAGCGGGCTCGCAGACGATGGCCGCGGGCACCGTCCAGATCGACTCGGCGCGGCAGCAGTTGGCTGGCGTGCGGGTGGCCGCGGCGGAGAAGATCTCCGGCACCAGGAAGGTGCGGATTCTCGGCAAGGTTGCGGTCGACGACCGGCTCGTGTACCGCATCAATGCCGGCGTAGATGGATGGGTTCGGGAGACCTTCGACGCTTCCATTGGCAGCCGCGTGACGAAGGACGAAAAGCTGGCGACCTACTACTCGCCGGACTTTGTCGCACAGATCAACAGCTACTTTGTGGCGACCGACCGGCTGACGGTCAACGTCAAGGAATCTGGGCGCGGCGTGGAGGCTGCAGCGCTGCGTTTGCGCAACCTTGGCATGAGCGATTTGCAGATCAAGGAAATCAACGACTCGCGCAAACTGCCGGAGAGTATTTACGTGGTCTCTCCCACGGATGGATTCATCCTGGGACGCAGCATCTCCTCCGGGCTGCGCTTTGAACATGGCGCGGAGTTCTACCGCATCGCCGACTTGCGGCGGGTGTGGATCATGGCCGACGTCTTTGAGAACGAGGCGCGCTACTACCGTCCGGGGATGATGGCGACCGTGACGGCTCCGGAGCAGGGAAAGACCTTGCGGGCGCGAGTGAGCGAAGTTCTTCCGCAATTTGATCCTGCGACGCGCACCATGAAAGTTCGCCTGGAAGCAGAGAATCCAGGGTTCATCCTGCGGCCCGATATGTTCGTGGATGTGGAACTTCCGGTCAACCTTCCCGCGGGAGTGAGTGTTCCGGTGGATGCGTTGATGGATTCCGGGCGCAGCAAGCGGGTTTTTGTGGATCGCGGAAATGGCTTCTTTGAGCCGCGCGAAGTGGAGACCGGAGCGCGCTTCGATGACCGCGTGCTGATCGCCAAGGGGCTGAATGAGGGCGAGCGCGTGGTGGTGTCGGGAACTTTCCTGGTGGATTCAGAGAGCCGCCTGAAGACGGTTGCGGCTGGAATGAGCGAGTCGAAGCCCGAGCCTCCGATGGCGTCTCCGGGGATGGAGAACGCTCCGCACAAGGCGGCGGAGATGAAACAGGCGAAGCTATCCGAGGTGAAGCAGCCAAGAATGGCGGAGATGAAACACTCCGGGATGGCGGCGATGGCAGGGAACGCATCAGAAAAGCTGCCTGCTGAGGTGGTCGACCACAAGTGCGGGATGAAGATTGATCCTTCGAAGTCGGTTGCCGAGGGCAACACGTTGGACTACCAGGGAGCGACCTATTATTTCTGTTCGAAGAGTTGCAAGGATGCGTTTGCAAAGCACCCTGAGCAATACGTTTCGTCTGGACACCAGGCGGGTGGACACTGAGTGTGGCGCATGAAGAATCGGGTCATCACCTTGGTGGGGTGGATGGTATTTTTCCTACATAAATCGGCAAAAATTACCATGTTTCGTGCAACCGAAGTAGCTGGATATCATCTCACGTAGTGTGGCGCAGTTCACGCCGCGCGATGGTCCGGGGAGCCTGTAAGAGTTTCCCGTGTGAGACAGCTTTCCAAATCGATTGAAAGTTCTTGAATTCCAACTGGAGTGCCGGTCCCGAGGTTGCAGCCTCCGCCACTCCGGCCAGGCAGCGCGGGAGCCAAGCCCCAGCCCTGCCGGGTCTGTCCGAAAGCCGCTGCCAGGTGCGGAATATGCTCTGCCTGAGGATGCCGATGCGTTACATGGTTCAGTTGGGAGTGTTGGTTCTTTGCTGTTGCGCCACGGTGCGAACGGCGGCAGCCTCGGAGTCGGGACTTCGTCCCAAGACGAAAAAGATCACCGTGCAATCGAGAATTGTTGCGCGGGTTCCGCTGGAGAACCTCTCTTCGGTGGGACTGAATCACGAGACGTATCTTTTCGAGTTTGATTCCGGCGCCAAAGACCATGGGCCGCAACTGGTCAAGGTCTCCTACCGTTTCCAGTTGCGCGACCCGCAACTGCCGACCTCCTTCATGGACTACGGGCTGGTGCATCGTTTTACGGCGGTGCGCGACGACAGTTGCGACGAAAGCTGGGGAGCTCTCTCGACGCGTTATCTGTTTGACCGCAACGGAAACTACCGCGGCAGCCAGAATGCGCTGGTGTACGCGAGCAATGCTCCCGTACCCCAGATGGAGAAGCAGGCGGTGTTGTCCTGTTACGTGGTTACGCCCAAGGATTACCACTCGACGCAGAAGCAAGCAGCGGGAAAGCAGTCGGGAGCAAAACTGGCCTCGGCAAAGTAGCTCGAATAGCGCACACTGGTTCGCCTTACTAAATCGCAATGAGCCATCAAGATGGCGGGGTAAGAATGCTGGCAGCAAAGGAACGTTGGATGAGAAGGAGTTTCCGGATCTGTCTACTGCTGGTGTGCGCGGCGATATTCGTGGCACTGCCCGCGAGCGCCGGCAAGGTGTCGTCCCTGGACTCGAAGGGACGAGACGCGGAGGCGCGGCAGGATTATGAAGCGGCCTACGCATATTACAACGAGGCCTATCAGCTCAATCCCAAGAACCTGGAGTACCGCGAGGCGAGTATCCGCATGCGGGTGCTGGCCAGCGCACAGCATGTGCATCGGGGTCATCTGCTGCGCGAAGAGGGCAAGCTGGAGGAGGCGCTGACGGAGTTCCGCAAGGCGGCGGCGATCGATCCCGCGAGCTTCATCGCCGAACAGGATATTCGCCGCACACTGGTGATGATTGACGCGTCAAAGGCCGTCAAGAGCATGCCGGCGCGCTCGAGCGAACCCACCGAGTTGCAAAAGCGGCTGGATACCGCGATCGGACCTCCGGAACTGCAACCGCTGTCCAATGCGCTGATCTCGATCAAACTGACGGGCGATGCCAAGACGATCTACCAGACGGTGGGACGGCTGGCGGGAATCAACGTGGTCTTTGATCCCGATTACACGTCGCGGCCCATCAACGTTGACCTGGTTTCGGTGTCGCTGCCACAGGCGCTGGAGATCATTGGCTACCAGTCGAAGACGTTCTGGCGGGCGCTGACCTCGAATACGATTCTGATTTCAGTGGACTCGACGGCGAAGCGGAAGGATTCGGAACAGAACATCCTGATGACGTATTACCTCACCAATCTGGCGGTCGCGTCGGATCTGACGGACGTCATCAACACGCTGCGCACGACGCTTGAATTAACCAAGCTGACAGCCGTTCCCAGTCTGAACGCAATCATCGTGCGCGGAACGCCGGACCAGGTGGCGATCGCCGGCAAACTGATCGACGACATGGACAAGGCGCGCCCCGAGGTGGTTGTGGAGGTCGCCGTGATGCAGGTGACGCGCGACCGTTTGAAGACCCTGGGAACGACCTTGCCGACCAGCGCGACGGTCACCATGAGCACGGCTGGTTCAGCGGCGGGTTCGGCGGCGACGCTGACCTCCTTGCAGACCATCAATTCAAACAATTTCACGGTGACACTGCCGCAGGCGACGGTGACGGCGCTGTTCAGCGACAGCAAGAGCAAGCTGCTGCAGAATCCGCAGATTCGCGCAACGGACGGGCAGAAGGCGACGATGAAGATCGGCGAACGGGTGCCGATTGCGACGGGCGTTTCAAGCTCGACGCTGACCTCCTCGGCGCTGACTCAGACGCAGTTCCAGTACATCGACGTTGGTGTGAATATTGACATCACGCCGCACGTACACGCCAACAACGACATCACGTTGAAGGTGTCGCTGGATATTTCGGCCGTGGACTCCGAAGAGACGGTTGGCGGAGTTACGCAGCCTGTGATCGGTCAGCGCAAAATCGAGCATGAGATCCGGCTGAAGGAAGGCGAGGTCAACGTGCTCGCCGGAATGCTCTCTGACACGGATTCTGACAGTTACAGCGGTTATCCGTTGCTGTCGCAGATTCCGATCCTGCGCTACCTGTTCAGTTCGCGGAACACCGACAAGAATCAGAGCGAAGTCGTGTTCGTAATCACGCCGCACCTGGTGCGCGCTCCAGAGTACTCAACGGCCAGCTCGAAGCCTCTGGACATAGGCACGGGGAGCACGGTTTCGCTGCGTCACGCGGCTCCGGTTCCGGCGCCCAAGCCGGCTGCTCCGGTTGTGATTCCACCGGCCTCTGCACCGGAGACTTCGCCGGCGCCAGCACAGGTTCCACCAGCGGCGCGGATTCCGGCTCCTGCTCCGCAGGCAGCCCCGCAGGCGCAGCCCGTGGCGACTCCAAAGTTGAGCGGGTTGAGCATGCCCGATCCACCGGATACGAGGGAGCTGAAGCGGTCGCTGAAATCGATTGCGGCATGGAGGCTCTTGCGCGAAGTGGCTCCTCCTCCGCCCGCGCCGGCGGAGGAAGACTCGGCACTGTTACAGCTCCGCGAGGTTCCCGGCGGGGTGTTAAAGCCGGGTGAGCGAACGCTGCCGAGGATTCATGTGGACAACTCTGATTCCGTGGGAAAAGGCGAGTTTCGGGATGCGTCCAACTCCGGGGCGGTGGATGGGCTGCCAATTCCGCGCTCGGGCATCGAGTTTCAGGTGCGCGAATTTAATTTAACAGGGAATGAGGGGGCAGCTTTGACGCTCCAGTGTGGCATCTCACTTTGAGCAGTGCGGGAGATGTTGGGGGGCGATGAGTATGAAGCATCTGATCCGAGGCGTGGTGGCTTTCGTAGTTCTGGCTCCGCTGGTGGCCGCTGGTCAGGAGGCAGCTCCCTCGAACGCGAGCAGCCATGGCCGCGGCGCAATGTACCGGCACAAAGCAACGCTGGTGCCTCCCCCGGCCCCGGAGACAATCGAAGCACCGTCCGTGCAACTGCCGATGGCGCCCATAGCGCCTGCGGAGATACCGTTACAGCCGCCCCGTGTCTCGTTCCGTAGCGGAGTTCTGACCGTGGACTCGCAGAACTCGAAGCTGAGTGACATACTCAAGGCCATCCGCACTCTGACGGGAACTGAAATTGATCCCATGCCGGAGATTGCCGACCGCACGGCGGTACACCTGGTGGGTTCCCCAAGCGACGTAATATCAAGTTTGCTTCGCGGATCCTCGTATGGATATGTTCTGATCTCCTCATCCGAGGATTCCACGGTTTTGCAAAAAGTGATGCTGATTGCGGCTGAACCCGCCGCGGGAGCCTCGGGAGCCGCGGCTGCCGCGATGGCCAGCGGAAGGCCGACGACGCGCCCAGCATTGCCTCCATCACCATATGCCGAGCCGGTCGTGGCGCCCGCCGCGAGTGAGCCATCGACTCCAGCAGCGGATTCCGCGGCGGCCAATCCCGCTTCAGCCAACCCGGCAGCAGCGACTCCGAATGCAATTGCCGGCAATGCCGGCGGAGCGGCAGCTCCGGCCGCGACGAAGGATGCGGCGGTAACCACGGCCAGCGACGATCCGCCGAAAGACGCTCCGAACCCAGCCACCCTGCAGGGAATCACAATGCCGGACCCGGTGCAGTTTGCAGCTCAGCCGGTGCAGCCGAAGACCGACTCCTCCGGACAGCCGGCGATGAGCGCCGCGGGCCAGTACATGCAGGAGCTGTACCGGTTGCGTGTACAGCAGCAGCAAAGCCAGAACGGCGGCGCCCCGGCCGTAGCCGCCACTCCGCAGTAACGCAGGCTCGTGCGCAGGAACTGCCGGTAAACTTTTTCAGCGGCGATCAAGGGTTGCGGCGTGCTGGAAATCCGCGCTCATTTCGATGTTTTCCCCCATCCACAAAATGTCCAGAGGCGTTTGAAGGATGCCGATATGCGCGGCATCTGGCATGATGGTTGGCAGGCTTTGTATCAGGAAGACTCGCAATGATGGAATTTCATATCTCCAGGGCCGTACGGAACCGCTACAAGTTTGCGGAAACGCTCTTCTCCTTTACCGGCAATGTGGTCTTCGCAAACGTGGCGGCCAGCCGCGAATTCGCCTATCGCATGAACCTGGTGCGCGACGTGAAACGTCATCCCGAACGGGCGGTGAATGCGGCCGCGCTGTACGTAATGGGATTGATCGACGAAGCCAGCCATGCCGTGATGGCGCGCTACCGCCAGCAGTTCGATCCCAACGTGATGGTGGATGCGCTCTCGTTCTTTTCAGAACAGGTGGGAGCGCGAGAATTCGACAAGATGCTGCTGGCGTTCGTCCAGCAGTTCCCCGGGACGAGCGTCTATCGCGGCGACCAGACGGCCAAGGAGTGGCTGGCGGGGACGACCAATGGAACTCCGCACCGGGCAGCGGCGATTGAAGAGATGATGTTGCTGTGGATGGCGAACCGCAATGCCGCCTTTCGTCCCTTCGAGGAACTATTTGAAGATAGCAAGCTGGCGGAGCAGACTGCTTACCGCCGGGTGGCCGAACAGTTTCCGGCGTACTTTGCAACGCGTCCGCTGATTCCCGTCGAGGGCGCGACGGCGGTGAATCTGTATGACCTGCTGCGAGCTCCGGCGATGGCAGCGCCGGGCTCGCTGAGCGAACAGCTCTCGGTGATCCGGGCAAAGTGGAAGTCCCTTCTGGGCGAGAGCCTGGAGAGGTTTCTGCTGATCGCGGGAGACATCCTGCACGAGGAAGAGTTGGCGATCTGGGCGCGTTTCAACCCGCCAAACGCGGAGAGCGAGGCAGCGGCGCGGGCGGCGGCGGCAAAGGCCGCGGAAGAGGCCGCGCGGCGGCGGCGCGAGAGCGGAACCCAGCAGTGGCCGGAGATGACGAGCCATTCGGATGTGCCGGTCTTCGGCGATCCCGCGAATGAGTACGAAAAGTTCAGCGCCGACGTAGCGTGGATGCCGACGACGGTGCTGATTGCCAAGAGCACCTACGTCTGGCTGGCGCAACTCTCACGCAAGTACAGCCGGGCGATTGACCGACTGGATCTGATTCCGGACGAGGATCTGGACGATCTGGCGCGGCGGGGACTGAACTCGCTCTGGCTGATCGGCATCTGGGAGCGGAGCCGGGCGTCGAAGACAATCAAGCAACTGTGCGGAAATCAGGATGCAGTGGCCTCAGCCTATTCGCTGTATGACTATCGCATTGCGGATGACCTGGGTGGAGAAGAGGCCTACGTCCGGCTGCGGGACCGCTGCTATCATCGCGGCATCCGGCTGGCGAGCGACATGGTGCCGAATCACATGGGCATCGACTCGCCGTGGGTGGTGGAGCACCCGGACTGGTTTATCTCGCGCAAGGATCTGCCGTATCCGGCGTACAACTTCGACGGCCCCGATCTGTCGCCCGATCCGCGGGTGGAGATCAAGATTGAACGGCACTACTACGAGCAGACGGATGCGGCAGTGGTCTTCCAGCGCCGGGACCGGCAGAGCGGCGAGACGCGTTACATCTACCACGGCAACGACGGCACCAGCTTCCCATGGAACGACACGGCGCAACTCGACTACCTGAATCCGGCGGTGCGCGAGCAGGTAATCCAGACCATCCTGCACGTGGCGCGGCTGTTTCCGGTGATACGGTTTGACGCGGCGATGACGCTGGCGAAGCGGCATTTTCAGCGGCTTTGGTTTCCAAATCCCGGGAGCAGCGGTGCGATTCCTTCCCGCGCCGAGTACGGCATGACAACCGCTGAGTTCAACCAGATCATGCCGGAAGAGTTCTGGCGCGAAGTGGTGGACCGCGTGGCGGCGGAGGTTCCCGGAACGCTTCTGCTGGCCGAGGCTTTCTGGCTGATGGAAGGGTACTTCGTCCGCACCCTGGGGATGCACAGGGTGTACAACAGCGCCTTCATGAACATGATGCGCGACGAAGAAAACGAGAAGTACCGTTCGGTGATCAAGAACACTCTGGAGTTCGATCCCGACATCATGAAGCGGTATGTCAACTTCATGAGCAATCCGGACGAGCGCACGGCAATCGACCAGTTTGGCACAGGAGACAAGTGCTTCGGAGTGGCGGCGCTGATGTCCACCCTGCCGGGGTTGCCGATGTTCGGGCACGGCCAGATCGAGGGCTACACGGAAAAGTACGGGATGGAGTATCGCTGGCCGCGCTACCAGGAAGATCCCGATCCGTGGCTGGTGGAGCGGCACGAACGGCAGATTGCTCCGCTGCTGAAGCGGCGGGCCCTCTTTGCCGAGAGCAGCAACTTCCTGCTCTATGATTTTTACCGCGAGGACGGGAGCGTGGACGAAAACGTCTTTGCGTACTCGAACCGGCTTGGAGATCAGCGGGCGCTGGTGCTGTACAACAACCGCTATTCAACGACGAGAGGGACGATTGACAATTCGGCGGCGTTCGCCGACAAGGGCTCGGGAGGGTTGCGGCAGCGGCGGCTGAAGGAAGGGCTGGATCTGCACGCCGATCCCACGCTAATCCTGGCATACCGCGATTCGATGAACGGACTGGAGTACCTTCGGCGCGCGGTGGGACTCGCCGACCACGGCTTGAGCGTGGAGTTGCATGCCTACGAGTGCCACGTTCTGCTGGACTGGCGCGAACTGCGGGCGACAGCGGAACGGCCATGGGACGCGCTGTGCGACCAGTTGGCTGGACGCGGCGTGGCGAATCTTGAGGATGCGCTGGTTGAACTGGAACTGCGTCCGACGCACGACGCGCTGCGGCACCTGCTGGAGCCAACCCAGGCGCGCAGTGTTGCCGAAGTGGCGAAGGCCGCGCCGTCAGGACCGGAAAAGCTGAAGGCGCTGGAGATCCTGCGCGAGGACTACATGGAAGTCGCGTGGAGCCGCTGCCGGAAGTTCCTGCGCGAGGCGCAGACCTTCTACCGTTCGCGCGGCGACGTTCAGGTTCTACGGTTGCTGAATCCGGCTGAGTTGAAGGAGCGCTTCAGGGCGAGGGCGCGGGCAGCGATGCGCATTCCGGCCCTGGAGGATCTCTTCCCGGAGCGGTGGCCGGCGGCAGCGCGGCGCGTGCTTCCGAGCCATAGTCCGCAGTTAACGGCCACGGCTCTGTGGGGTCCTGTGCTGGCGTGGTCGGCTCTGGAACTGCTGGCGGAGTCCGTGGACGCAGCGCATCCGGAGCGGGCGGCGCTGGAACTGTTTGACCGTCTGCGGCTGCGCGAGCCACTTGGGCATGCGTTTGCAGCCCTGGGCTTTGCAGGCGAAGAGGCGTGGAGAGTTGCGGCCAGAATCAAGGTGGCTCTGCTGGTGGAGGCGAAGCTGTTTGCGCCGGAGGACGAGGCCGGCGTTCTGGAATCCACAAAGTTGGAGAAGCAGGCGATCCCGGTGCTGCCGCCATCGTTATGGCAGGACCCGGATGTGCGCTGGCTGACGGGCGCGCACGACTCCGAGGGGCACTCATATTTTGTAAAGGAGTCCTACGAGGAACTGCTGTGGTGGTTACAACTTCCGGCGCTGTGCAGGGTGGCGTCTGAAGTGCCGCCGTCGCGGGCGGCGATCCGGGAAATTGGCAAGGCTGTGGCCGACGCAGTGAAGGCAGCCGACAGCTCGGGATACAGGATTGGGGCTCTGTTTGAGGCAGACGATGCTGCGATCACGACGGATGAGGTTGCAGCCGAAGTGCCTCAAGAAGTTGAAGTAGGCCCGGAAGCGGAGCCGAAACGGAAGAAATAGCGCGGAAGAGTAGGGGCGCCAGTACGCGCACTATTTGGGTTGATAGGCGAGAAGGACGTTGCCCGAATTGAAGACTCTTGTGTTCAGGAGCTTCATGGGGAGTCTGCGCGTGACGCCCTGAAAATGAGGATGGCCGCCGCCGAGGACGACCGGATTGAGCATAATCCGGAATTCGTCGATGAGACTGTGCTGCGCCAATGAGGCGGCGAGGTTGGCGCTGCCGAAGAGGATCATGTCCTTCCCCGGTTGCTGTTTCAGCCGCGCGACCTCTTCCGCGGCGTTCTCCTTTACCAGTCTTGAATTTGCCCAATCGGCGCTGGCGAGCGTTCTGGAAAAAACGATCTTGGGCGTCTGGTTCATCTGCCGGGCAATGATGGGGTCGGAGTCAATGGCAGCCTGGGAGGGCCAATAGGCGGCCATTAACTGGTAGGTCAGGCGGCCGAATAAGATAGTGTCCACAGAATCCAGTTGCTGGCTGGCAAAGCTGCGAAACTCCTCATCGACCACATGCCAGTCGAGTGCGCGATTCGAGTCGGCGAAGAAACCGTCCAGGGTCATCAGGTTGAAGAGGATCAGCTTTCGCATCTGTCCTTCTCCCGCACAGCGGAAATTATTTTGAACGGCGCTGCTCGGCGTCGCGGGTGAGGAGCGTCTGTGCGGTGATGCCGCAGGCCATTGACAGCAGCGTGGTGCAGAGCAGGGGATGCGTGGGCCAGATTCGCTCCGCAATGCCGAAGTTCCACAGGCCGATGGATGTGATGATCGAAACTCCGAGGGTGATCATAAAAATGCGCATCGTGGTCACTCTGCCTCTCTGGTGAAAGATACGGGCGAGCGGGGCGTAAAGTTCCGCTCACCTGGTTAAGAACTCGATCTCCGAAGCTTTTACGACGGCTACGGCATGATCGCCCGCGTCAAAGCCGTTCAGCAGCGTGTTGTGGTGAGCGATGATCTGCTCGAAGCGAAGTCCGCCGGAGTCTGCCGTCATGTGTCCATCGGAGGCGAGCACGACGTCATACCCGAGGCTGACGGCGCGGCGCACCGTGGTGTCCACGCAGTACTGGGTCATGCATCCGGCGACGACGATTCGACCGGCGTTCAACCGGTGAAGCTCGGCCTCCAGCCCGGTCTCAAAAAACGAATCACAGGCGCGTTTGCGGATCACCGGCTCGGATGAGAGCGGCGTGATTTCTTCTCTCAGCTCCCAGGCCTCGGTGCCGGGCTCCAGGCGATGGCCTATTGCGCCGTCGTGCTGGACGAAGAGTACAGGCACTCCGGCGTGGCGGGCCTTTTTCAGTAATCCGGCGATTCGGTTGGTCGTGGCGTCGAGAGCCGCGTCGTGCTCCGGCTGGCGGAGGCCGCCGAGGCCGCGGAGGATGCCCCGCTGGTGATCGATGATGACGAGCGCGGTTGGCGTAAGCTGATTCATTCCAGTCACTTTCGCACCTTGCAGGCTTCAGGGCAAAGGGTTTTTGCAGAATTCGGCTCGTTCTCACAGGCCGACGAGACATGCCTCACAGACAATCAGACAAGTTAATCCCTACCATGTTCTGTTTTCTATTTCATAGACCCGGACGGCCTTAGCTGCCTGGGGTGCGGCTGAAAGGAACACCGGAAGCACATGCAGGAAATCATTCATGACGTACTCATACTGGGGACCGGGCTGGCAGGACTGAGGGCCGCGGTTGAAATCAGCATTCAAACCAAGGGCAAAGCCGATATCGGGATTATCTCGAAAGTTCAGGTGATGCGGGCGCACTCGGTTTGCGCCGAGGGCGGAACGGGGGCGGTGATGCGTCCCGAGGAGGGCGACAGTTTCGACCTGCACGAGTGGGACACGATCAAAGGCTCGGACTTCCTTGCGGATCAGGATGTGGTGGCGCGCTTTGTGGCAACGTCGCCCGATGAGATCAGGCTGCTGGAGCACTGGGGCGTGCCGTGGTCGCGGCGCGAGGATGGGCGCATCATGCAGCGTCCGTTTGGCGGGCACACTTTCCCGCGGGCCTGCATGGCGGCGGACAAAACGGGCTTCTTCGAGATGCAGGCGCTCTACGACACGCTGATGAAGTACAACAACTTCAAGCGGTACGACGAAGGTTTTGTTACCTCTCTGATGGTGGAAGACGGGCGCTTTGCGGGGCTCACGCTGTATGACGCGCCGTCGGGCGAGTTCCAGGTGGTGCGGGGCAAGGCGCTGCTGATCGCCTCTGGAGGATTGGGCAATCTGTATGGCTTCACAACGTACTCGCAGACGGTGACCGGCGACGGACAGGCAATTGCGTACCGCGCGGGGCTGGCCCTGGAAGATCCGGAGTTCTTGCAGTTCCATCCCACTGGGCTGGTGCCCTCTGGAATTCTGATGACGGAAGGGTGCAGAGGCGAGGGCGGATATCTGCGCAACAACAAGGGCGAGCGCTTCATGGAGAAGTACGCGCCGAAGATGATGGAGCTTGCTCCGCGCGACATTGTCTCGCGCTCGGAGATGACGGAGATCCTGGAAGGCCGCGGATTCAAAGGGCCGGACGGGCTGGACTACATCCACCTGGATCTGACGCACCTGGGCGCGGAGGTGATCAACAAGCGGCTGCCGCTGATCCGCGAGGTGTGCATCAAGTTCCTGGGGCTTGATCCGATTACGCAGCAGATACCGATTCGTCCGGTGGCGCACTACTCGATGGGCGGCATTGAAGCCGACATCAACGGGCGCACAAAGGTCGAAAACATCTGGGCGGCGGGCGAGGTTGCGTGCCACTCGATGCATGGAGCAAACCGGCTCGGATGCAACTCGACGGCGGAGTGCCTGGTGTGGGGCGGGATCACAGGCGGCGAGATTTCAAAGTATCTTGCGACTCGTCCTGCGCTGAGCCCGGTTCCGAAGGCGAAGGCCAATGCGGAAGAACAGCGCATCTTTGACGGGCTGCTGAAGCAGAAGGGAAGCGAGAGTCCGGCGGCGATCCGGCGCGAGCTGCGCAGCCTGATGGATCAGCACGCGGGGGTTTACCGCACGGGTGAGTCGATGTTGCAAGGGCTGGAGAAAGTTCAGCGGCTGCGCCAGCGCTTCAAGAACATCGAGATTGAGGACAAGAGCCGCATCTACAACACAAACCTGATCCAGACGCTGGAGACGGAAAACATGCTGGAGCTGGCAGAGGTTCTGCTGCTGGCGGCAGTGGCTCGTGAGGAGTCGCGCGGCGGCCACTCGCGCACGGATTTTCCGGTGCGCGACGACGAGCAGTTCCTGGCGCACTCGATGGTCTATTACACGGGAGGCGAGCCGCGTCTTGAGTACAAGCCCGTCACGATTACGAAATGGAAGCCGGTTGAGCGCAAATACTAGGTTCATCATTCATCGATGCAATTCATAACGGAGAACGAAATGACTGCAATTCATAGGCACGACAACCGGTTGGGGGTGTGGGGATGGCTGGGAGGCGGACGCTGGGGTGTTGAACGCTATGCCTACATCCTGCATCGCGTGACCGGGCTGGGAATTCTTCTCTACCTCCTGATGCATACAGTTGTCACCAGCCTGCGGGTGAAGGGCGTTTATCTGTGGACCGAGGGCGGCTTCTTTCATCAGCCGGTTTTCCGGCTGGGCGAGTTTTGCGTGGTGGCGGCGTTTGCCTTCCATGCCTTCAACGGCCTGCGGCTGGTGCTGGTGGAGTTGGGATTTGCCGTGGGCAAACCGATCGAGCCGATCTATCCCTATAAGACCTCGGTGGGAGTGCAGCGGCCGTTGCTGATTTTGGCGATGGCTCTTGCGTTTATCTTCCTGGCGGTTGGCGCTTACAACTTTCTTGGCTTGGCGAAGTAGGAGGAGAGATGAGTAACGGAACGAAATACTGGACCTGGCACATGGCGGCCGGAGTGGTGCTTCTCTTTCTGCTTGGCCTGCACATGCTGATCATGCACATGGGAGGCAGCGTGCACCTGTTTGCGCCCCATGGCGCGGACGCCGTCTCAATGGAAAACAGCCAGTGGCGCGACAGCAAAATCTGCTTTGCCGTCAGCTACATTTTGCTGCTTGGAGTGGGGCTGTACCACGGGCTCTACGGACTGCGCACAATTCTGCTGGAACTGACGCTGAAGCCTGCGCTGGAGAAGGCGGTGACCGCTGCGCTGGTGATTGTGGGACTGGGCCTGTTTGGACTGGGGAGCTGGGCGGCATGGGCGGCACACACCGTGGCGCTGGCGGGAGGGAAGGGATAGCGATGGCGGAGACGAAAGCAACAAAAGAGATCCACTTCCACGTTACGCGTTACAACCCGGAGAGGGATCCGAAGCCTTACGTGCAGAGCTACAAGGTTCAGGTCAGCGAAGGCATGACCGTGCTCGACGGTCTGCATTGGATCAAGGAGAATCTCGATCCGACGCTGGTGTGGCGCTACTCCTGCCGGATGGGTATTTGCGGCTCGTGCGGAATGCTGATCAACGGGAGTCCGACGCTGGCGTGCAATACGCAGATTCTGCATCTGTCGCAGTCGGCGATTACTGTGGGACCGCTGCCGAACTTCGAGATCATTCGCGACCTTGTGCCGGACTTGCTCTCGATGTTTGAGAAACACGAGACGGTGAAGCCGCACATCATCCGCGACGAGGCGGAACTGGTGAACAGGAAGGGAGAGTTCTACCAATCTCCCGAGGAGCTTGAGGCGTACCTGCAGTTCACGTACTGCATCAAGTGCGGCTGCTGCATGGGCGCATGTCCAACGCTGGCTACCGACGTTCGCTACCTGGGACCGATGCCGCTCACGGCACTGGAGCGCTACAACGAGGACTCACGCGACGAGGGCTTTGCGTTGCGGAAAGAAATTGCCGGAGGAGATGGCGGCGCCTTCCGTTGCCACTACGCCGGAGAGTGTTCGCGCGTCTGCCCGAAGGGAGTCGATCCAGGGAAGGCGATTCAGCTCCTGAAGCGAAAGCTGGTGCTGGACTATCTGCACCTGGCGAACAAGAAGAAGCCCTGCAAGAAGCTGGAAGGACCGGGGCGGGGCAAACTGCTTCCGAACATGACGGCTCCGGCTCGGACGATTCCGGAGTGAGGCTGAGGCTGACTTCGAGAAGAGAGCGGAGGCGATGAGTCCTCCGCTTTCTTGTTTATGGGATGACAATGACAGGGCGAAGCCGCAGAATACTGGAGTGAAAATTCGAACGGCAATACTAACAGTGAGCGATAAAGGATCGCGCGGGCATCGCAAGGATGAGAGCGGACCCGCGCTGGCGGCGTGGCTGGCGGAGCGCGGCGCGGAAGTTGCGGCAACGGCGATGGTGGCCGACGAACAGGCGCTCATCGGCGGAGCTTTGCGCGAATGGGCGGACGGTGGCGAGATCGATCTGATTGTGACCACCGGGGGAACTGGACTTTCGCCGCGTGACGTTACGCCGGAAGCGACTGTGGCAGTGCTGGACCGCGTGATTCCGGGATTTGCGGAAGCAATGCGGGCGGCGAGTCTGACGAAGACTCCGAGGGCGATGCTCTCGCGGGCTGTTTGCGGGATTCGCGGGAGGACGCTGATCGTGAATCTCCCGGGGAGTCCGGCGGCTGCCGTGGAGAACCTTGAAGCGGTTTGGGAAGCGGTGCCGCACGCGATTCGGAAGATGCAAGGAGATTTGGAAGACTGCGGCGCGTGAGGATTCAAGGTCTCAAGGTTAGGAGCAAACGCAAATTCAAGATCGACTTTCCCCACCCTTCCTCCGGAAGACAGGCGGAAGGGTGGAGTCATGTGTTCGCTCGCATGAGTTGCGGCGCTAATCGAGGGGCGGTTGCAGGTCGGTTACCTCGATGACTTCGGCGGGTTGAGCGGGACGCTCGGGCGCGGGAGGTTCAAGGGGAACCGCGACTGACTGTGTCGGCAGCAGGGCGATCCAGCGCGCGCTCGCGGCCTTCATCCAGAGGCGGGAGGCGATCAGTTTTATGGTCACCAGTTCCAGCACGAGGAAGCTGGCAAAGGTTGCGCGGTGCGGCAGGTAAGCCCAGATGGCGAGGCCGGCGGCGAGCAGCATGGTGATATAGAGGGCAATGCCAACGTATCCGGCGTAGAGTTTGCCGGAGCGGAGTGCGAGCTTGAGGCTGCGCCAGACGGTTGGCAGGAGTTGGCGCTCGTTGTCCTGCACGACGCGGGCCTGGGTGAGATCAAACCAGAGGCGCACGAAGAGAGCCAGCAGGAGAAAGAGCAGGTTGCCGCCAAGGTTGACGAAAAACCCGAGGCGTTCCTGCGGAGCGTTGCTTGAGAGCTTTCCCGCGTAGCCGTGAAGTCCGCCGTGCGCCGCCGCGAGCAAGGCGAAGAAAGGCAGGGAATAAAGGGCGAGGCGCGACATGCGCCAGAAGAAGAGTCCCGAGTTTTCGAAGAACTCAGCGCGGCTCAGCTTGCGATCGTCGAGGAACACGGCGAAGATGCCGCCATCGAGGAAGAGCAGGTAAATAAAAAAGACGAAGGCAGCGCCGGCGCTGCTGGAGGCCAGCGCGCTGACCGGGAGATCCGGGCGCGAAAGGAGCAGCACGAGAGCGGCGGCATCAAAGCCGGAGACGAAGCGCGCCGATTCGAGGCTGTGATCGAGGACCGAGCCGAGAGCAGCGCGCGCAGGAAGCGAGGCGAGCCAGGCGAGCAACAGGTTGACAGCAAAAATCCACCAGACGAGGCGCTGATGCCGCCATACCAATCCTACCGAACTGCGCACGCTTCCGTTCATCGTTACTTTCTCCAAGTCGATTGCAGGGGCGATACACGCTGCATAAAAAGCAAACGCAAAAGCAATCTCCTGCTACCACTCCACTCAACGTTCTGCTATGCCAGCCAACTAAGAGCTTGTTCCAGCCACTGGGTTAGCAACGTCCAGTATCCGGCGAGTTTGCCGGTAGCGCGGCGGTCTGCGGCGGCGCTCCAACTGTTGTTGAATGGATCGCGGTCGAGCCAGTATCCGCGCTCGGGATCGACCGAGGCGGAGACCAGCTTCGTTTTGCGGTCCCAGGTGAATTTGTGCCAGCGGTCCTTGCCATCCCAGCTCTCGCGCACGGTGGAGCCGTCGTCGAATTTCGCTTCGAGCAGGACGGGGATGTCGAAGGTCCCGCGGCGATGGACGATGACCTGGGTGTGGTAGTTGGTTGTGCCCTTCTTCTCGTCCTCCTTGCTGTACCAGTCGAGACGTTCGGAAGTTGCGCTGAGGATGCGGTCGTCGAGGAGTTCGGTGCCGTAGATGGCCTGCTTCCAGTACCAGTCGAGGTTCTGGCCCACGGCTTCGTTCATGGTTGCGGTGAAGTCGGTGGGCGTCGGATGCTTGAATTTGTAACGCTCGAAGTAAACGTGGAGTCCGTGGATCACGGCTTTTTCACCGATCAGGCTCTCAAGGGTCAGCAGCATGAGCGCGGTTTTGGAATAGGTGATGCCGCCGTAAGAACTGCCGTCCATGTAGAGCCACGCGGGACGCGAGATGGGATCGCGGTCGCCGACGTTTGCGTAGCCCAGCAAGTCCGTTGTGCGCTCGCTGGCGGTGCCGAGGCGTGAGCGGAGCAGGGACGTTTCCTGGCCATAGAGCGAGTCCATTACCTTGGCTTCGCTGTACTGGTTGATGCCTTCATCCATCCAGGCATTTTCAAACTCATTGGTAGCAACCATGCCGTACCAGTACTGGTGGCCGAACTCGTGCTCGACGACGACCTCTGGCAGCAGCAACGACCGGGGCATCCACCAGTTGGTGTCGGCGGTAATCAGCGTGGGATACTCCATGCCTCCTGCCGCGCCTCCGCCGTGCGGGGGATCGACGACGGTGATCTGCGGATAGGGATACGGACCAATCCACTCGTCGAACTTACGCATGGTTCCCTTAAGCGCGCTCAGGTAACGCGGCGCGCTGGCCATGTGTCCAGGCTGCATCAGCATGCGGATCTTGACGGTGCGGGCGCCGAACTGGATGGAGTCTTCTACGACCTTGGTCGTGGGGTCGGCGGTCCAGGCAAAGTCATGGATGTCTTCGCCGTGGAAGCTGAGCGTCTGGGTGCCGTCACCGTTGTCCTTTGCGCCGGTCTGGAGACCGCTGGCGCCGACATTCCATCCGGAGGGCAGGGTCAGCTTAACGTCAAAGGTTCCGAAGTCAGCGAAAAATTCAGTGAGGGCGTGAAACTGGTGGCAGTTCCACGCGCCGTTCCACCAGACGCCAACCTTTGGAAACCACTGGCCCGCCATCAGGAAATCACGCTTGTAGCCAGTGCGCGCGACGACCTCCGGAAAGGTGGCAACGAAGTGAATTTTGAACTGCACGCTCTGGTTGGGCGGGAGCGGGGAGGGCAGCGCGATTTCGAAAACTGTTCGGTCGTCAGGGTTGCCGTCATCGGGCGAGATGAACTTCATCTGCTTCGTAACGTCGCCCGCGCCGACGATCTCCAGCGACTTCACTTCATTCGAGCCGAAGTGCTTGTCCTCCCAGCCTGCTCCCGTGGCGGAATCGCGCTGGCCGGTACGCTCGGCTTCGGTCATCCAGGTGGACTTGGGCTGAAAGGCGTTGAGGTAGAGGTGGAAGGGGAACTTTTCGAGGGTGGTGCCGGTGTGGTTGGTGTAGGTGAGGAGTTCGGTGGCGTCAAGGGCATGCGTCCTGGGATTGTAGGCGCCCTCGATTCTGTAGGCGACAACGCGCTCGCTGAGTGGAACGGTTTGGGCCAGGCCACCGGCCGTAATCAACCCCGCAACTGCGATCAGGCAAATGCGCCAGCAACGGTTCTTCATCGGCTCGCAACCTCTCTATGAGTACACGACTGCTGCGTTACGGCATTGCGCGCGGAAAGGTAATGGCTCCCACGATGCTCAACAGGATACCAAGCTTCCGGGATAAAGAGGCCACTGGAATCCCGATGGTTGCGAATTCTGTTTCTCGAGATGGCGGCGCGCATCTAAACTTCGTCGAAGCTCTTTACGGATATCCTTTTCGGAGAGTTCCATTGAACCGACTTGTTCGTGTTGCCGGGTGGACCATGGTTGCGATCCTGGGGACAGCGGCTTTCGCCACCATCGCGCTGAAGCGTTCTGAGCCGATCAGCGCGCTGTGGATCGTGACGGCGGCCATCTGCACCTACTCACTCGCCTACCGTTTCTATTCGCGTTTTATCGCCATGCGTGTGCTGCTGCTGGATCCGCGGCGGGCCACGCCATCCGAGCGGCTGGACAATGGCCGCGATTTCGTTCCCACCAACAAGTGGGTAGTTTTTGGACATCACTTCGCCGCCATCGCCGGGCCGGGCCCGCTGGTGGGGCCGGTGCTGGCGGCGCAGTTCGGATATCTGCCGGGGGTGCTGTGGATCCTGGTGGGCGCGGTGTTCGGTGGCTGCGTGCAGGATTTCGTGGTGCTGCTGTTCAGTGTGCGGCGCGACGGGAAATCGCTTACGGAGATGGCGCGCGAGGAGATTGGCCCGGTGGGCGGCACAGTCGCCTTTGCCGCAGTGATCACCATCATCATCATTCTGCTGGGAGCGATCGGACTCATCGTGGTGAACGCGCTGAAGGGCAGTCCCTGGGGCACCTTTACGATTGCGGCGACGATTCCCATTGCGCTGCTGATGGGGTTCTACCTGCGGCGCATTCGTCCGGGCAAGGTGATTGAGGCCTCATTCGGGGGCTTTGTGCTGGTAATGCTCTCAATCTGGGGCGGGCAGTGGATTTCGCACAGCGCATACGCAGGATGGTTCACCTTCAGCGGGACCACGCTGGCGATGGCGCTGATTGTTTACGGCTTTGCGGCATCGGCGCTGCCGGTGTGGCTGCTGCTCGCTCCGCGCGACTACCTGAGCACGTTCGTGAAGCTGGGGACAATCTCAGTGCTGGCGGCGGGGATTCTCGTTTCACGGCCCGTGCTCCACATGCCCGCGCTCACGCGCTTCATCGACGGCACCGGGCCGGTGTTTGCAGGCAACCTGTTCCCGTTTGCCTTCATTACGATTGCGTGCGGAGCCATCAGCGGCTTCCACTCGCTGATTTCGAGCGGGACAACTCCGAAGCTGGTGCAGCGCGAGAGCGAAACGCGGATGATCGGCTACGGCGCGATGATCGCGGAATCGTTCGTGGCGGTCATGGCAATCATTGCCGCGTGCGTGCTTGATCCGGGCGTGTATTTTGCCGTGAACAGCCCGGCGGGGATTGTTGGGGCCTCGGCCGCGGCGGCTACCCAGACGATCACGTCGTGGGGCTTTGCGGTGTCTCCGGCGCAGATGGCTGAGATGGCACGGGCGGTGGGAGAGCAGACGCTGTTCAACCGCACGGGAGGCGCTCCGGCGTTCGCGCTGGGGATGGCGCACATCTTCGCCAACACGCTGGGAGGCACGGCGCTGCTCGGCATCTGGTACCACTTCGCAATTATGTTTGAGGCGCTCTTCATCCTGACGACGCTGGACGCGGGAACGCGCGTGGGGCGCTTTATGCTGCAGGATGGATTGGGGCAGGTTTGGAAGCCGTTAGGGCGCACGAGCTGGTACCCGAGCATTCTGTTTACGAGCGCGGTGATTGTTTCGCTGTGGGGATATTTTTTGTACGCGGGAGTGCGCGATCCGCTGGGCGGGATCAACAGCGTATGGCCGTTGTTTGGAATCGCCAATCAACTGCTGGCGATTGTGGCGCTCTGCGTGAGCACCACGATTCTGATCAAGGCGGGCAAGGCGCGCTACGTAGCAGTCACGCTTGGGCCCCTGGCAGTGCTGGTCTCAGTGACCTTTACTGCGGCGTACTACAAGGTGCTCAGCCCCAATCCGCGCATCGGGTTTTTGGCGCACGCGCATCAGCTCGCCGCGTCAACGTCGGCCGGAGCCCCACGGCTGGCCTTCAACGACCGTCTGGACGCGGCGATCACGGCGACGCTGGTGGGACTTGTGGTGCTGGTGGTGGCCGAATCGGCGCGAGCGTGGATTGCCGTGCTCGCCGGACGGCGTGAGTCCACGCTGCATGAGGCGCCCTTCATGCTGTCGCAGTTTGCTCCGGAGGAGATGTGAGGACAGCATGGTGAACTTGATGCGGCTAGCAGGGAGGCTTTTTGTTCAAACCCTGCGGGAGATCTTCGATGAAAACTCCTATGCGCGATTCCTGGAGCGTACGGGAACCGTGCACTCACGGGTGGCTTATGCGGAGTTTATCCGGCAGGAGGCGCGGCGGCAGGAGCGCAGAGCGCGGTGCTGCTGAGGAATGGGCCAGCGAGCTGGAGTTAAGCGCCGAGTCAACCCACTCGCTTCTCCCAGAGGAGGTTGGCAGAAATGAAGCAGCAGCGGCGCACCCGATTGCCGGCTTTCGGCTACACTTCTTTCATGCGTGTACTGGGCGTGGATTGCGGCGGCGAATACACGGGCTTTGGCGTGGTGGAGGGCGACGGCCGCGCGCTCACCTGCATCGCCACGGGAGCCATCCATCTGGCGACGAAAGAGGCGCTCGAACTCCGCCTGAAGAAAGTTTACGACGGACTCTCGGCGCTGATTGCCGAACACCAGCCGGATGTGGTCGCCATCGAGGATGTGTTCTATTCCGTGAATGCCAAGAGCGCGCTCAAACTGGGCCATGTGCGCGGAGTGGCCATGATGGCGGCGGCATAGCATGGACTGGCGGTGGTAGCCTACGCGCCGCTGGCCATCAAGAGCGCGGTGGTGGGTTACGGAAGGGCGGAAAAATCGCAGGTGCAGGTGATGGTGGCGCGGCTGCTCCATCTGGAAACGCTGCCCCAGCCAGCCGACGCGGCGGACGCGCTGGCAATTGCCATCTGCCACATTCACACGGCGGCTACGTTGCAGCGCCAGGCCGCGTCGCCACGCTGATTCCACGATGAAACGGCTTGCCTTGGCGCTGGTCCTGTTTTTTGCCTGCGCGCTCTTGGCGCAGCCGCCTACCGCCATGTCCGCGCCTGCCTCCTCTGTGCGCCGCGTCATCTTCGAAAGGCGCTGGCCCGAGGCCGATCCGCAGTGGTTCGAGCTGATACTCCAGCCGGACGGCAGCGCGCTCTACCACTCGCGGGCCCGGCAGGATGCGAATGCCGCCGCTCCCGAGGCCGAGGTATTTGAGTTCAGCTTTACCCTCTCGCCGAAGTCGCGGCAGATCGTATTCACGCTCGCGCCAGGGCTTTCCGCATACCGCGACGCGCTCGACAAAGCCAGGGAGGCGTCCACGGGAAGCAAGAGCTTGCGCTGTGACGATGGCGCGGGGAATACCACGGCAATCTCGTACAACCAGACGGCTTCGCCGGAGCTGAAGGCGCTCACCAACCTGCTGGTCGGCATCTCGGAGACGATTGAGTTCTCCCAGACACTGAGCTTTCAGTTACGTTTCGATAAGCTCGGCCTGGACACGACGTTGCGCGGCGCGGAAGCTCTGCTTCCTTTCGGACGTTTCCCGGAGCCGCAGATTCTGGAACCAATACTCACCCGCATCGCCGACGATCCGGCCATTCTGAATCTGGCACGGCAACGCGCGCGCCGATTATTAAAGAGCTTTGCAGAGGGGAACAAAGCGAAGGGCTGAGGATCATGCGCGGCTGACAAACTTCCGGCCGCAGGCGCGGGGACATCATTCTTAACAAAATTTCCGAATCCATCGGCAGGGCATGGAGTTCATACTGTCAGCAGTAGTAGGAGAGCCGCCATGATGACCCGTGGAGTTCGGCTGCTTGGGCTGAGCGTTGTAGCGTTCGCGCTTTCGGTTTTGCCGGCATTGGCTTCCCCTGCCCTTTCTTCCGGTGTTCGGATCGTCCGTCTCAGTCTGGCGCAGGGAGATGTGCAGATCGACCGCAACGCGGGCGATGGCTGGGAGCAGGCAATCAACAACATGCCTGTCGTTGGCGGAGCGCGCATCTATGCCGCCGAAGAGAGCAAGGCAGAGATTGAGTTCGAGGACGGCAGTAGCGTACGGCTCGCCGGTCCGGCACAGATCACCCTGATTGAACTTTCGTCCAACGCTTCGGGTGCTCCGGTGAACGTGCTCCAGGTGAACTCGGGCGAGGTTTACGTCAACGCGCGGCTGCGGCGTAACGATGACTTCCGTTTGGTGGACGCCGACGGCGCATCTTTTGTTATCACGCGGCCTTCGCGCCTGCGCCTCACGGTGGATCAGCAGACGGCATCGCTGGCGATGATGGATGGCGAGGCTGCGGGACAAAATAACGACGCCAAGATTGTGAGCGGACAGACCTATAACTACATCCTGGGCCAGCCCGGCAGCGCCGCCAGCCTCAACAGCGTGCCTCCCGAACCCGAAGACGGTTGGAACCAGAAGCGCGAAAGCTATAACGATCAGTACGCGTCAACCGGAGCGCAGTTCTCCAACAGCGATGACCCGAACGCCGCCGGGGTCGCCGATCTTGGATATTACGGCAACTATTCCGACATTCCCGGATACGGCGTGGCGTGGCAGCCGAACGATGTTGGTCCGGACTGGGATCCCTTCGATTACGGAGCGTGGAGCTACTATCCCGGCTGGGGCTGGACCTTTGTCTCCGGCTATAACTGGGGATGGGCGCCGTTCTACTACGGCGACTGGTGTTACATCGGTGGACGCGGCTGGTGGTGGCGACCGGGGCCGCTGCACGGGCCTGGACACGGCTGGCATCCGCAGCCGCTTGTAACCGGACATCCGGGCGGCAAGTGGAGCGCACCGCATCCTCCAGCGAAAGCGGCGGGACATGGCACGGTAGCAATCGCTGGATCGCACCTGAGGGTTGGGCCAATTTCGGAAACCCATGCGGCGTTGAGCGCAACTCCATCCGCAGCCCCATCCGCAACCCACTCCACTGGCGGCTCCGCGGCCAAGCCTGGAACTGCGGGAAGCAGATTCTCCGGCCACACCGGCACTCCTGCGGGAGGCCCGGCGGGACAGGTCGGGGTGCATTCCAACCTGGTTCGCGGCGCGGTTGTGGTGGGGCAAAAGGGATCGTATTCGCTGGCCGGCGGCGTCACCAGCGGTCGCAACGGTTATGAGGTGCATCGCCCCGACGGCTCGGCTCCGCGCAGTTATACCTATGAGGGCAGCGGCTCCGCGCCGAGGAGCTATTCAGGGCCTCCGGCATCGATGCAGCGCAGCGCACCGAGCGCTCCCATGGCAGGCTCCGCACCGCACATGAGCAGCGGCGGTTCAGTCTCCCACTCCAGCAGCGGTGGAGGATTCCACGGTGGTGGAGGTGGTGGAGGCTCGCACAGTGGCGGGGGCGGTGGAGGACACCGGTGAGAAGGAAAAGCCCAGTAACGCCCCTCATCGGCTAATGCTGAAATCGGCTCAAGCGGAGAGCGCGGGGCGCTCGCAGACCATGCCCTACTGTGAAGATGAAAGTGTTTAAGCGCGACTAAACAACGGCGATTCCTGCGTACCCCACTACGTGCTCGCGGTCTCCGCTGACATCGCCGGAGGTAGCGTATTTCACCAGTTCCGCCGAAGTTGCTCCGAGGCGCAAGGCCGCGGTCAGCATAGCCACCGCGGGGCCGATGCCGCACATCGAGATCTTCTGTCCGTGGACGGTCTGGAAGAGGCCCTTGGGCTGTAAGGCCAGCACCTGCTCAATCGCCAGCGCGTCCTTGACGCGGGTCTCGGCATCGTCCTCGTAGTGATTCATGTCACTGGAAGCGACGATGAGGACGGCTTCGCCGCACTCGGCAATCACCTTGGCCAGCACAACTCCCAGCGCAGAGAGAACCTCGAACTGGCCGGTGCCTACGGTGATTGGAACAAATGTTACATCCTGACGCGCGGCTTGTAGAAATGGCAGTTGCACTTCGACGGCGTGCTCGCGGGCTTGGGATGCTGCGTCCTCGCGCAGCAGCGGGAACGCCTGTTTCAGCGCCTCGGCCATCGCGCTGTCGATTGCGGTCTCGCCGAGCGGCGTGCGAAAGCTGCCCGTGCTGATGATCGCCAGCGGCTCGCCAAGACCTGTGTGGTTGGGGCAGAGCACGATGACTCGGCGTGGAACCTCCACATGTGCGTAGACGGCTCCGGCAACGGCCCCGGAATAGATGTAGCCCGCGTGCGGAGCGATCACTCCGAGGGCGCGAATCTTCTTGCCGCTGCTGGCGAGGAATCCCTCAACCTCGCACAGCAGTTCGGTCCTCGACCGCGGATAGAATTGCCCCGCCACTGCCGCTTCGCGCACCTGGTTCATTTCCACCACCATTCCTTCCGCGTATTCAACTGGCGCGCGGCAATTCGCGGTACAGCCGCGCCATGTCTTCCAGAGAGATGGCCTCGGCGCGCGTGGTGCCCGCGATTTCCGCTCTGGCCAGCGCGGCCTTGGCCGCCACCTTATCGTATGCCAGTTTCAGATTGTTGCTGACGGTTTTTCGCTTCTGGGCAAACATCATCTTGAGGAAGGCGATGAATCCCGATTCATCCACGCGCAGTTCGTCAAATCGCGGCTGCATCTTCATGCGGAAGACCGCAGAGCGAACGTTGGGTGGCGGATCGAAGGACTCCGGGCCGAGCTCAAAGAGCTTCTGCACGGTGCCGTACATCTGTGCGGTGGCGGAGAGCAGGCCGTAATCGCGGCTTCCCGGCGCGGCGGTAATGCGGTCGGCTACTTCTTTCTGAACCATGAGTACAAGGTGCTCGATGCGGTCGCCGGCGGAGAACAACTTCAGCAGAATGTCGGTGGTGATGTAGTAGGGGAGATTTCCGACGACCTGGGCCTTGAACAACCCGGTGGGCCGGAGATCGCGCAAAGGGCCGGGGGTTTGGCCTAGTACGGTTCCGAGGTCGAGCTGGAGAATATCAGCTTCGAGGATCTCCACGTTGGAGAGCGGCGTAAACCGCATCCGAAGCTGGGCCGCGAGCACGCGGTCGAGTTCCACGGCGATCAGGCGGCCCGCGCGTTTGGCGAGCAGCTCGGTGAGAGCCGCTTCGCCGGGACCGATCTCGACCACGGTTGTCTGTGAGATTTCGCCGAGTGCGTCCACAATGCGCTGCATCGCATCCAGGTCGACGAGAAAGTTCTGTCCCAGTTTAGGCTTCCTCGTGCTCACAATTCGATTTGGCAAAACTTTCGCCAAGATTGACCACCTTTCGTTTCGCCCGATAGACTTCACGTTTGTGCGCGCCTGATGATTTGCAACGCGCATCCAAATTTACGTTCGCGCTTTTGCGGAGGCCATGTGCACGTTCTGTTTGCCGCATCCGAGGGTGTTCCGTTCTCCAAAACCGGAGGACTTGCCGACGTTCTGGGTGCGCTGCCGCGCGCCATTGCCGAACTCGGCCACCAGGTCACAGTGTACCTGCCTCTGTACCGCGAGACCCAGCTGGACGGCGCAAAGACGGTCATCGCCAGCATCACCATTCCGTTTGACGACCGCTACCGCTTCTGCGCCGTGCTGGATGCCGGCAAGCAACACGGGGTGCAGTACTACTTTATCGATTATCCTCCCTTCTACGATCGCGACGCCCTCTACGGCACTGCCTTGGGTGATTACCACGACAATTCCGAGCGCTATGCCCTCTTCTGCCGCGCCGTTCTGGAAGCCGCAAAGATCCTCGGCGTGCCTGACGTCTTCCACTGCCATGACTGGCAGACGGCGTTGATTCCTATTCTGCTGCGCACGCTTTACGACGAAGATCCCTCGCTCAGCGATATTCCCACGGTGTTCACCATCCACAACATCGGCTACCAGGGGATTTTCTCCGCGGACACCCTGCCGCTCCTCATGCTGCCCTGGGATCTGTTCACCATCTCCAAGCTGGAGTTCTTCGGCAAGGTCAACTTTCTCAAGGGCGCGCTGATCTATTCGGATTTCATCACCACGGTCAGTAGGAAGTACGCGCAGGAGATCCAGACATCGGAGTATGGCTTCGGGCTGGACGGCGTTCTGCGCAGCCGCAATCCGCATCTGGCTGGCATCGTCAACGGCGTGGACTATGAGGAGTGGAATCCGGCGACGGACTGCTACATCGCCGACAACTATACGCCGGAGTCACTGGCAGGGAAGCAGGAGTGCCGCAGCGACCTGCTGCGGAGCTTCGCGCTGGATCCCGAGTCCACCGCGCCGGTAATCGGCATCGTTTCTCGCTTTGCGGCGCAGAAGGGCTTCGATCTGATTGCGCTGGCGGCCGACCGCCTGGCGCACCTGGACGCGACAGTCTGCGTGCTGGGTTCCGGCGACAAGACCTACGAGGATCTCTTCCGCCGCCTGGCGCGGCAGTATCCGGGGCGCTTTGCCGCCAGGTTCGGATACGACAACGAAATGGCGCACAAAATCGAGGCGGGTTCCGATATGTTTCTGATGCCTTCGCGCTACGAGCCCTGCGGCCTGAACCAGATTTACTCGCTGAAGTACGGCACTGTGCCGGTGGTGCGGGCCACCGGGGGCCTGGACGACACCATTGAAGCCTACGACGTGCGCAGCGGAAAAGGCACCGGCTTCAAGTTCCATGAGTACACCCCCGAGGCTCTGCTCACCAGCGTGCAGGCCGCGCTGGCGTTGCATGCCAAACCCAAGGAGTGGCGCAAATTGATGCTCAACGGCATGGCGCGGGACTTTTCATGGATAGTCTCGGCGCGCGAGTACCTGAAGGTTTACGACAAGGTGCGCGCCGCTCGGCACACAGAGGTGGTCTAAAGCCGCACCTCTGGGGAACAACGCTATCCCTGCGGCGGTGATGGTAGTTTCCGCGATTGAGGCCGGCGCGCAAGCCAGCGCTTTACGTTTGCGCCTCACGTTTCTGCGTGACGGGGAAGTACAACTCTTGTATCCTTCCGCATCTCCAGCCCACAAGACTGTGACAGAATGAGGGCACGATGTCTTTTGTATTGGGAATTGATGGCGGAGGCAGCAAGTCCACGGCTGCGCTTTCCGATGGTGTGTCTATTCTCTCCACCTGCACGGCAGGCGGATGTAACCTCAACAGCGTTTCGTTCTCCGAAGCGCAATCCGCGCTCGCGGAGGCGATCCACGGGGCGCTGTCGTCGGCAGGGCTTCCATGTGACGCGGTTGGCGCCGCCTGCGCCGGAGTAGCCGGAGCGGCTTCGCCTGAGGTCGCGGCAAAGATCACGGAAATCATATTGGGATTGCTGCCCAGGGCCGCCGTGCGGGTGGTAGGAGATACGGTGATCGCGCTGGACGCGGACTTCCGCGGAGGCCCCGGCGTGGTGTGCATCTCCGGCACAGGTTCAATTGCCTTTGGACGCAACGAACGCGGCGAAGTGGCGCGAGCCGGGGGGTGGGGACGCTTTGTCTCCGACGAGGGTTCAGGGCACTGGATCGGTCAGCGGGCGGTCGCACAATGCCTCCAGGCGCTGGACATGGGACGCAGCAGCAGCCTCATCACCGGCATCATGCATCACTGGAAGATTGCAACCCGCGAACAGCTTGTACAGCGCTGCAATCGCGACCAGGCCCCCAACTTTGCCGAGCTTTTTCCGGTTGTGCTGGCAGCCGATCTTGCCGGCGACGCGCTGGCCTGCGAGATTCTCACAGCGGCCGGAACCAGCCTTGCACGCGTCGCGCAGATTGTGCTGCGCCGGCTATGGATCGGCCACGCCACCGCCGAAGTCGCAATGACCGGCGGCGTTTTCGTGAACTCGGAGCGAATCCGGCAGGTCTTCTCCAACGTGATCCGAACCGAACGCCCCGAGGTGGGCGTACGCATTGGCGAGCGCGAGCCCTATATAGGCGCGCTCTACCTGGCGAAGAAGGCGCTCGAGAACGTCGATTCCAGCGTCCGGGAAGCCGCCGTGATCAAAAATCGATATTGAAATGTGTCCGGGAAGCTGATTGGTGAGATGCCCGTCACTTTTTCAGGGCGATTTGGTGACATTTAACTTGTCTGACAAGCAGACCAGTGTTAAAGTTCTTCCATTGACTCGGACTCTCCGAGGAACGCGTAGAATGCGCGAAGCGGACCAGTAATTATCAGTAAGTTTGTTAATATTAAAGTACGGCCTGATAATACAAGCAATTCTAGAGCAACATACCGCGGGTCGCCTTATACAACCGGAGTGGAGACTGCATTCCATTGCAGCCGTTAGTCCGATCACGGAGGAATTCGTGAGCGTGGCAGCATTTGTACCACTTCCGGCACCTTTATTCTCATTCTGGCGGCCTTTTATGTCTGTCTGTTTGTTCCCATGGTCTCTTCCTGTCCTTGCTTCTAAGGTTTCTGCGCCGTCCGGTGCGGGTGCGGCTCCCATAAACGGTCCGGTAAGTGGTGCAAAGCGCTCACTTCTGCTCTGCCCGATGGGGGGCAGGTAATGCCGTCCCCCGCCACGCTCGTCCCCTGGGCTTTATGGCCTCTTGTCCTCGGAATCGGCCTGCAACTGCTTTCGGCGAAGGTGTTTTCGTCGCGCGGCAAAGGCGTGCTGGCATTCCTGTGCTGCCTGGGCAGCCTCGGCGCCGTGCTGGGCACGTATCCCGGAGTTCGCGATGGATCGGCAATTCATCTTCATCTGGGAACTTGGGATGGACCGCTGGCGCTCGTTTTCCATGTAGACGCGCTGAGCCTGTTGTTTGCCTTCATGGCAACCGGGATCGGGGCGCTGGTGCTGCTTTACGCCATCGACTACATGTCCCACGAGCCGGCAGCGACACGCTTCTACTCCATCATCCTGGCGTTTGTAGCCGGACTGGTGGTGCTGGTTTACAGCGCGAACCTGCTGCTCTTCTATCTGGGATGGGAGCTGGTTGGCCTCTGTTCCTTCAGCCTGGTGGGTTTCTGGTACAAGAATCCCGAAGCCGTGAAGGGCGCGCGCAAGGTCCTGCTGATGACCCACCTGGCGGGCTATGGGCTGCTGGCGGCGATCCTGATTATCTACGCGCGCACCGGCAGCGTTTTGTGGACTGACCCGGCGGTAGGCCAGGCGATGACCGGCGTCCTGTTTGTGTTGATGCTGACGGCGTTGGCGGCCAAGTCAGTGCAGTTTCCTCTGCACACCTGGATTCCAGAGGCGATGGCGGCTCCTACTCCGGTGAGCGCGCTGCTCCACGCCGCCTGCTACGTGAAGGCGGGTGTCTACCTGGCGGCGCGCATGCACAGCTTTACCCGCTGGCCTGAGTCCTGGAGCGTCATGATGCTCTGGGTAGGCACGGTCACCATGCTGGTTGGCGTTCTGTATGCGCTGGTGCAGACGGACTTAAAGCGGCTGCTCGCCTTCAGTACGGTGAGCCAGATCGGTTACATGATTACCGGCATCGGCCTTGGAACTCCGCTTGGCATCGCCGCTGGCCTGTTGCACTGCATCAACCACGGATTCTTCAAGAGCAGCCTCTTCCTGGCGGCCGGCTCGGTGCAGCACGCCACTGGAACGCGGGACATGGATCAACTTGGCGGGTTGGCGTCCAAGATGCCGCGGACTACCGCGGTCTGGATGATCGGCGTGGGCAGCATGATGGGTATTCCGCTGATGAGCGGCTTCGCCAGCAAGTGGCTGGTTTACACCGCGGCCCTGCAAAAGGGGATGGTGGTTCCCGCGCTTGCCGCCTGGATTGCCAGCATTGGAACGGTTTACATCGGCGTCAAGGCTACCAGTTCCGTCTTTCTGGGCAACACCCAGGAGCGCACCAAGCACGCGCATGAATCTCCGGCAATGATGACGCTTGGTATGGGACTGCTCTCGGTGGTGACCATCGGTCTCGGCATTGCTCCACAGGTTGCGATCCGGCTGCTGATCAACCCGGTGCTGGCGGCTTTCGGTATGCCTGCTACGGTCGGCGTCTCCTGGTTTGGAATGACGGACGCGATGGGAAGCTGGGCGGCCTCGATGGGATTGGTGATGGCGGTCGTCTCAGCCATCATCGGAGGAATTGTTTACCTTGTTGTGGTGCGTCCCGCCAGAGTTGTGATGGCGCGCGGCGCATTCGCCGGGGCGGGTGGCGGAGCATTCACCGGCGGCGAGCCCATTGCCGGCCCCGCCAAAATGCCGGCAGGCGACTTCTCGGCGGTGCTCAGGCGGCAATGGTCGCCCATCATGCGCGCCCTGGATGTGGATGCGTTTTACCTGGGATTCTGGCGGCTCGTACTGGACTGCTCGACGAGAATGCAACAGGCGCTTTCATGGGTGGAGACGAATGCCACTACCGCACTGATCGCCGCTTCCGTGGTGGTGCTGCTCGCGGTGCACAGAGCGGTTCCCAACGCGGCGCTATTTACCGAAGCGGGTGGAGAGCGCGTACCGCTGCTGATCGGCGCGGCCAGCGCGCTGGCCCTTCTGGCCTTGGTGATAACCGCGGCGGCCTCGCGGGCGTGGCGGAATCTGGCGGGGTGGATGTTCGTTACCGGCGCGCCGGCGGTGCTTGGTCTGTTTGTCACCTCCGCGACGTTGCGCCTTGTGCTCCTGGAGGCATCTTCGTTCCTTGCTCTGCTCCTGATCTGGAAGAGCGCAAAGACAAAGTCTGCCGTATGGACCTTCCTGACCGTGATCGCGGTTTCGGCCGCGACCCTGATTCCCGGCCTGCTGCTGCTGGAACACGGCCATGCCGAGTTGGCGCGCACGTTGCTGATTACCGGCTTCTTCCTGAAACTGGGATTGGTTCCTTTCTTCCTGTGGCTGCCGAAACTGGCGGAGCAGGTACCCGCGCTGGTGCTGGGGCTGGTGATCTGCGTTCTGGATATTGCCGCCTTCGGAGAGCTTTGCCTGGTTGCGAAAGCGGCGCCGTGGGTGCTGGAGCCCAGGGGATTGTGGCTTTGCGTGGCGGCCCTCTCGGCGCTGGCGGCCGCATTGCTGATGCTGGCTCAGCGCAACCTCAAGCGGATGCTTGCGCTCTCCACGGTGGAGGACATGGGCTTCCTGTGCTTCGGACTGGCGGCTTCGTCGGTCATAGGCTTTGAGGGAGCAGTCTTCGGAGCGGCAGCGCACGCGGTTGCCAAGGCGCTCTTGTTCATCTCAATCAGCTCTCCGGAAGCTGACGGCGAATTGAAATCCAACAGCCGGGGACTCGCATCGCGATATCCGGTGAGTGCCGCAGGTTTCCTCATTGGCATGTTGGCCGTTCTCGGCATTCCTCCCACCATTGGCTTTGCCGGGCGCTGGCGAATCTACGAAGCGGCGGCGCAGCTGGGAACGGGTTGGATGACCGTGATGATCCTCTCCTCGATGCTTGCGCTGATCGCTTATGTGCGGGCACTGACGCGGATGTGGTGGGGAGTTTCTCCCGAGGAAGCAGTCGTGCCATCGGCGGCGGTGGAAACCGGTGCCGCGAAGATCTGGATTGTGTTGCTGGCGGCCCTGCTGGTGATTGCCGGTGTGCTGCCCTCTGGGCTGGAGTTTTTGACGCGGGGTATCCAATGAAGTTGCTTGAGAATTTGCTGAACCACTGCCGCACCAAGAGCCCTTGGCTCTTTCACATGAACTCCGGCAGCTGTAACGGTTGCGATATCGAACTGGTGGCCAGCATCGCGCCACGCTATGACGTGGAGCAGCTTGGCATTCACCTTGAGGGAAGCCCTCGCCATGCCGATATTCTCTGCATCACCGGCCCGGTGACCTACAACACGTTGAATGCCGTAAAGACAGTCTACGGACAGGTTCCGCACCCGAAGGCCGTGGTGGCGCTGGGTTCCTGCGCGGCCTCATGCAATGCTTTCGCGGGCAGTCCGACCGTGGTGGGTCCACTGCATCGCCACATCCCGGTAGATGTGTACGTGCCTGGATGTCCGCCGCGCCCTGACGCGATCATCGAAGGCATTGCGAAGGCCGCCGAGCTTCTGGGCCGCACGGAACGGAAGCCGCTGACCGACGACGACCTGAAAGACCTCGAGCCTTGCGCCGGACTCTGCGAAGCCGAACGGGCGGAAGGGGACGCGCCATGCAAATAACCACGGCGATCCTGCGCCTGCTGATCTTCCCCGGATTGTTTTTTGCTGTTCCAGCGGCTTGGTTCTTCCTCTATGTTGAGCGCAAGACGATTGCGCGAATGCAGCAGCGCATTGGCCCTCCGCTTTTGCAGCCGTTCTACGACTTTGTGAAGCTGCTGGGGAAAGAGTCGCCCAAGTATCATCACATCCAGGATCTGCTGCTGAAGCTTTGGCCCGCGCTCTCGGTTGCGGTATTGCTGGCGGCTCTGGCGCTGATTCCGGTCTTTCCGTCCAAGGGCGGATTTTCCGGCGACCTGATCCTGCTGATCACTCTGCTGGAATTGCCTTCGATCTTCTATATGCTGGCGGGCTTCACCTCGCGTTCCGTCTACGGCAAGGTGGGCTCCATGCGCGAAGCGTCACTGAGTCTTTCCAGCAACCTGCTGTTTCTGACGGCGGTCATGATGATCGCGGTTTCGGCGCACACCTTCCGCCTTTCGGAGCTTGCCGTACCCGCGGCCTCGGCGGCGCGCTGGCTGGGCGTGGCGGCCATCGTCCTCTGCATTCCGGCAAAGTTGCGACTCAATCCATTTTCAACGTCCAGCGCCGAGCAGGAGATCTACTCCGGGCCGTTGACCGAGTACAGCGGCAGTGACCTGGCGCTCTGGGAACTGGCGCACGGACTGGAATGGCTGGCGCTCTCCGGCTTCGTCGTATCGCTGTCATTTCCGCGCACCGGCTTTATCCTGGCTGACGCGGGAATCTTCGCTTTCCTTTGTATCGCGCTGGTGGTTGTGCTGGCGACGGTCGCCGCCGCTACCGCTCGTCTCACCATTGACCGCTCTGTGCGCTTTTACTGGCGCTGGAGCGTGGCGCTGGCGGTCGTTTTCCTGGCTTCGGCAGTTTTATTTCGGAGGTAATTCATATGAAAAGCATTGTTCAACTTCTTATCCATAATTTGCATGAAGGCAGCATCACTCTTCCATACCCTGAGCGTCCGGCAATTCTCGGCGCCTACCGCGGAATGGTGCAGAACGCGCCCGAGGAATGCACGGGCTGCGGACTCTGCGCCTATGTCTGTACCTCCAGCGCCATCACGGTGCAGCGCGCGGCGGACGGCTTCCGCTGGAGCTACGATCCGGGCAAGTGCACCTTCTGCGCCCGTTGCACGCAGCGCTGCCCAAAGCAGTCGCTGACGATGATGGATACCCGTCCCCCGGTGTACCAGCAACTAGGCGGGCTGAAGCAGTTTCACGACGTCAAGAAAAAGAAGAAGCCGGCTGTCCCTCCCTCCAATCCGCAGCCCGAAGCAGCGAATTAGTCCGGCGGAAGTTGCCGCCGGGGGCAAGAGCGGTAAAGGAGAAGTGGAATGAGTGAAGGTGCAACGATGTCGCAAAACGAATTACGCTTCGAGCCGAAACTGCTGGAACTGCGTGCGGAAGACGGATGGGAGCAGAAGAACGGCGCCTGGTGGCTCACGGCGGAGACCCTCGATCCCCGCGCCATGACAAAGTTCATGCTGGACCGGGACGCGCGCTTTATGACCCTGACGGCAATCGAGCGCGAGGGCGGCGAGACCCGTCTCGATTATCACTGGGACCGGAAGGGCGTAATCCTGACCTTCTCGACCCAGACCAGGGGCAACAAATTTGCCAGCATCAGCGATCTGTGCCCCGCGGCCGACTGGGTGGAGCGCGAGACCTATGAGTATTTCAAGGTCGAGTTCACGGGCCGGGACAATAACAAGCCTTTGATGCTGAGGCCGGGATTGGAAGCCGGACTGAACCGCCGGCAGGACGCAAAGCTATGAGCTACAGAATTCCGATTGGCCCCTTTCATCCGGCGCTCGAAGAGCCTTACAAACTTGATCTGATTTGCGAGGGCGAAACCGTTCGCGAAGCCGAGCTTCATGTCGGCTTCAACTTCCGCGCCATCGAGTATCTGGCCGAGCGCCGCAACTATCAGCAGGTGATCTCGCTTGTCGAGCGCGTTTGCGGCATCTGCTCCAACGTCCACTCGCTCACCTTCTGCCTGACGGTGGAACGCCTGCTCAACCTGCAGATTCCCGAGCGCGCGCAGTACATCCGTGTTGCCATGGCGGAACTGGAACGCTTGCATTCGCACATCCTTTGGGCTGGAATCGCGGCCAAACTCATCGGCTTCAAGACCATGTTCATGAGCTGCTTTGCCATGCGCGAAAAGGTCATGGATACGCTGGAGATGATCTCCGGCAACCGCGTGAATTACGGCATGAACTCGATTGGCGGCGTGGTGCGTGACATCACTGACCACAGCGCCATCCTGAACGTGGTGGATGCGATCGAAAAGGAACTGGTCGGATCCATCATTCCCGTCTTCACCACCAATTCCACGGTTGCGTCGCGCTGCACCGGCATCGGTGTGCTGACCACGCAGCAGGCAATCTCCATGGGAATCGTCGGACCGCTGGCGCGCGCCTCTGGAGTGCCGCAGGATCTTCGCCGCGACGCGCCGTACCTCGTCTATGACCGCCTGGAGTTCGACGTTCCGGTCCAGGAGGGCGGCGACGTGCGCGCAAGACTCGTGGTGCGGGCGCTGGAACTGATCGAAAGCTGTCGCATCCTCCGCCAGGTGATGCGCGACATGCCCGAGGGACCGATTGCGGTCTCTACCGGCGCCCCGCGCCTCAAGGTGCCGGCGGGAACGGCAGTGGCCCGCATTGAAGCTCCGCGCGGCGAGGTGTTCTACTCAGTAACCGCCAACGGAACCGATGTGCCATCGCGGGTAAAGGTACGCACGCCAACCTTTGCCAACATGCCATCGATGCAATGGGCGGTGGTGGGGGCGCAACTGGCTGACGCGCCACTCATTCAGGCCTCGATTGACCCGTGCTACTCCTGCACGGACCGCTAGAAGAAAGCCGGGCGAAGCTGCCCGGCTTTTTCTTGTATTCAACAATTTGACCAGGCTTGACCGGAAGCTGTCCCAGGAAGGGCAGAAAGATAAGAACTCGCTTCGATTTTCACTTGTCTGACAAGCTGATATGTAGTAATGTCTCCGCATTCAGACAATCTGACAAGATTTCGCCGCCCAACCGCGGCAGATGGGAAGAGGCCAGACTCCACAGGCCAATTCCGAAAAAGCCTGGCAACGGAGGTTCCACTTGGCTTCCCCGACTGATTCCGCTTCCCTGGTTCGCCAGTCCAGAGGCATGGGCATGGAGGCAAGAAGCTCAGGCTTGTCCAGCACGCCGGTTCGCAAGGGCCCCAGCAAGAGCAAGACGATCGATCACGTGAATATCTAAGAAACACGGAGTTGAGTGATGAAGAAGGTCACGATTGACGGCAATGAAGCGGCTGCTTACGTTGCCCACAAAACTAACGAAGTCATAGCAATTTATCCGATTACTCCCAGCTCGCCAATGGGCGAGTGGAGTGATCAGTGGTCCTCGGAAGGCAAGCCCAACATCTGGGGAACGATTCCCTCGGTCTTTGAAATGCAAAGCGAGGCAGGCGCTGCAGGCACGCTGCATGGCGCGCTCCAGGCCGGAGCGCTGACCACAACCTTTACCTCTTCGCAGGGCCTTCTGCTCATGATTCCAAACATGTACAAGATCGCCGGCGAACTGACGCCGTGCGTCATGCATGTTGCGGCACGCGCGCTGGCCGCACAGGGACTCTCCATCTTCGGCGACCACCAGGATGTGATGGCGGTGCGGCAGACCGGATGGGCGCTGCTGGCTTCCAACTCGGTGCAGGAAGTGATGGACACCGCGCTCATCGCGCAGACGGCGACCCTGGAGTCGCGCATTCCGTTTGTCCATTTCTTTGACGGCTTCCGGACCTCGCACGAAGTAGCGAAGGTCGAGCAGATCGATGTGGAAGTGATGAAGGCGATGATTCCGCAGGAACTGGTGGAGGCGCACCGCAATCGCAAGCTCACCCCGGATCATCCAGTGCTTCGCGGCACCGCGCAGAATCCCGATGTTTATTTCCAGGCGCGCGAGACCGTCAATCCCTTTTACATTGCGCTGCCCGAGATTGTGCAGAACGCGATGGACAAGTTCGCCGGTCTCACCGGTCGTCAATACAAAATCTATGAGTACCTCGGCGCACCCGATGCCGAGCGCGTCATTATCCTCATGGGCTCCGGCGCGGCTGTTGCGGAAGAGGCGCTCGAGAAGCTGCTGGCCCAGGGCGAGAAAGTCGGCATTCTCAAGGTTCGCCTCTATCGTCCATTCGCCTCGGAGTTATTTTTGCAGGCGCTGCCCAAGAGCGTAAAGTCGATTGCCGTTCTCGACCGCACCAAGGAGCCGGGCTGTGCAGGCGAGCCGCTTTACGGCGACGTGCTGACGGCGCTGGCCGAGGGTATTGCCTCCGGCAAGTCGCAGTTCAAGTCATTCCCCAAGGTGATTGGCGGCCGCTACGGCCTGTCGTCCAAGGAATTCACTCCCGCCATGGTCAAGGGCGTCTTTGACGAGCTTGACAGCGCGGCGAGCAAGAACCACTTCACGGTCGGCATCGTGGATGACGTCACCCACACCTCGATCGCCTACGATCCGGCGTTCAACACCGAGCACCCGGAAACAGTTCGCGCTCTCTTCTACGGACTTGGTGCGGACGGCACGGTGGGCGCCAACAAGAACTCGATCAAGATCATCGGCGAAGACACCGAGAATTACGCTCAGGGCTACTTCGTTTACGACTCGAAGAAGTCCGGCTCCATCACCACCTCGCACCTGCGCTTCGGCCCCAGGCCGATCCGCTCCAGCTACCTGATCAATCGCGCAAGTTTCGTCGCCTGCCACCAGTTTACTTTCCTGGAGAGAGTCGATGTCCTGAAGTACGCCGACACCGGATCGGTCTTCCTGCTCAACAGCCCGTTCGGCGTGGATGAGGTTTGGGACGAACTGCCGGCGAGCGTGCAGAAGCAGATCATCGCCAAGAAGCTGCGCTTCTACGTGATCGATGGATACAAGGTTGCCAAGGACACCGGCATGGGCGGTCGCATCAACACCATCATGCAGACCTGCTTCTTCGCCATCAGCGGAGTGTTGCCGCGCGACGAGGCAACGGCGGCCATCAAGAAGGCGATCAAGAAGACCTACGGAAGGCGCGGCGAATCCGTTGTGCAGAAGAACTGGGCTGCCGTGGATGCCACGCTCGAGAACCTCCTTGAGGTGAAAGTCCCCGCGGCTGTCACCTGCACACAGAAGGCTCGCCCGGCGGTTCCGGACGCGGCTCCCGCATTTGTGAAGAATGTGCTGGGGACGATGATCCTGGGCGATGGCGATGACCTTCCGGTGAGCGCTCTGCCCATTGACGGCACCTACCCCACCGGCACCGCGCAGTGGGAAAAGCGCAACATCGCCCTGGAAATTCCAGTGTGGGATGAGAAGCTCTGTATCCAGTGCGGCAAGTGCGTGCTCGTTTGCCCCCATGCGGTCATCCGCGCCAAGGTTTACCAGGGAGACAAACTGGCAGGCGCGCCGGAGACCTTCAAGTCCGTTGACGCCAAGTGGAAGAACTTCCCCGGCCAGCGTTACACCTTGCAGGTTGCTCCAGAGGATTGCACCGGCTGCGCGCTCTGCATCGAGGCCTGCCCGGCGAAGTCCAAGACCGAAGTCAAGCACCGGGCCATCAATATGGTTGCGCAGTTGCCCTTGCGCGAATCCGAGGCAAAGAACTGGGAGTTTTTCCTCTCGCTGCCAGAGACCGACCGCACCGCGCTCAACTTCAGCCAGGTGAAGGACGTTCAACTGCTGGAGCCGCTCTTTGAGTTCTCCGGCGCCTGCTCGGGCTGCGGCGAAACGCCGTACGTCAAACTGCTCACTCAACTCTCTGGTGATCGTTCTTTGATTGCCAACGCAACTGGCTGCTCGTCCATCTATGGCGGCAACCTGCCCACCACGCCCTACACGGTCAACAAAGATGGACGTGGCATTGCGTGGTCTAACTCGCTCTTTGAAGACAACGCGGAGTTCGGCCTTGGCATGCGCCTGGCGATTGACAAGCACAAGGAGCAGGCTCGCGAATTGCTGGTCCAACTTGCGGGCACGCTGCCGGAAGAGCTGGTCAAGGGTCTCCTCTACGCCGACCAGGGATCGGAAGCCGGGATTCGCGATCAGCGTGCCCGTGTCGCCGAACTGAAGAAACTGCTCGCCGCAACCGAGAGCTTTGAAGCCCGCAACCTGCTGGGACTGGCGGACAGCCTGGTGAAGAAGTCGGTCTGGATCCTGGGCGGAGACGGCTGGGCCTATGACATCGGCTATGGCGGCCTCGATCACGTTCTCGGCTCCGGACAGAATGTAAACATCCTGGTTCTTGACACCGAGGTGTACTCCAACACCGGTGGACAGATGTCCAAGTCCACGCCCCGCGGCGCGGTGGCGAAGTTTGCCGCCGCCGGCAAGGCGCGCGCCAAGAAGGATCTGGCGCTGATGGCCATGCATTACGGCGCAGTGTACGTTGCCCGCATTGCCATGGGCTCCAATGATTCGCACACCCTCAAGGCATTCCAGGAGGCCGAGGCATTTGACGGTCCTTCGATCATCATTGCCTACAGCCACTGCATCGCTCACGGCTTCGAGCTCGTACACGGACTCGATCAGCAGAAACTCGCGGTGCAGTCCGGACACTGGCCATTGTTCCGCTACAACCCGGCCTTGGCCGAGACCGGCAAGAATCCCTTCGTTCTTGACAGCAAGGCGCCCACGGTGCCGCTGGAGAATTACATCTACAACGAAACCCGCTACACCATGCTGCGCCAGAGCAATCCGGCAGTTGCCGCCGAGTTGCTGATCGAGGCCCAGCACGACGCGGATTTGCGCTGGAAGACCTACGAGCACCTGGCGCAGCAGCCGGGCGCCAACATCGCCGCCGCTCTCCAGTCGGTGGTGGCCACGGAAGAGAAGCCGCAGGCAAAGGGGACTTCGAACAATGGTTGATCTATCGACAAGCTACGCCGGACTGACACTCAAGAATCCGCTGGTCGTCTCCTCCTCGCCTCTCTGCAAGGAGATCGGCAACCTGCGCCGTATGGAAGACGCAGGCGCCGCGGCCATCGTTCTGCACTCGCTCTTCGAGGAGCAGATCAACATCGAGTCCAACGAACTGGATAAGTACCTGTGGAACTCATCCGGCGTCTCGGCGGAAGCCGCGGAGTACTTCCCCGGCGCTGAGAACTTCAGCATCGGGCCGGACGCCTACCTCGAGCATATCCGCAAGGCCAAGGAGGCCGTAAGCATTCCGGTCTTCGGCAGCCTCAACGGCGTCTCCGAGGGTGGCTGGGTGCGTTACGCAAAGCTGATGGAAGAGGCAGGCGCCGACGGCGTGGAACTCAACATCTACTTCCTCGCCACCAATGGAGACGAGAGCAGCGCTTCCGTCGAGAACCAGTACGTGGAACTCGTGCAGGCCGTGAAGGCGCAGCTCAAGGTGCCGCTCGCGGTAAAGATCGGTCCCTACTTCAGCTCCATCACCAACCTCGGCAAGCGGTTGGACGCGGCAGGCGCCGATGCACTGGTCATCTTCAACCGCTTCTACCAGCCGGATTTTGACCTCAATACTCTTGAGGTCATTCCGGGCCTTCAGCTCAGCACATCGCAGGAGCTTACGCTTCGCCTGCACTGGGCGGCTGTTCTCTTCGATCGCATCAAGGCTGACATTGCCATCACCGGCGGCGTTCATTCCTCCGAGGATGTCATCAAGTCGATGCTGGCGGGCGCGCGTGTGGCGATGACTACTTCGGCCCTGCTCGAGCGCGGCATCGGTCTGCTGCGGTCGATGCTGACCGGAGTGGAAGGCTGGGTGGAGCGCAACGAGTACCAGTCCATCCGCCAGATGCAGGGCAGCATGAGCCAGCAAAAGGTGGCGAATCCTGCCGCTTTCAATCGCGCCAACTACATGAAGGTTCTCAGCACGTATGCCCTCCAGGACGCTGTCGCGCAGAGCTCCAGGTAAACGCGCAGCAGGAGTGAGAGCCCGGTAATTGAGGAAAGACAAGGACATTCAGACCGCGGAAGCGCACTCATCGGCGCTTCCGCCATCCAAAGGTGAGCATTTATGAGTAGTGTAGTTGGCAAGGTCGGCAAACTTACATCCAGCAGCCCCTCGCATGACGTTCTGCGCGCGGAAGCCCATCCCCTGGATCCGATTTTCAACCCGAAGAGCGTCGCCCTGGTTGGCGCCAGCGAGCGCGCCGGCAGCGTGGGCCGCAACGTTCTGTGGAACCTGCTGAGCAGTCCGTTCGGCGGCACCATTTTCCCGGTCAACCCCAAGCGTTCCAACATCCTCGGCGTCCGCACCTACCCCAGCGTGCGTGAACTGCCCGAAGTTCCCGACCTGGTCGTCATCACCACCCCCGCCAGCACGGTTCCCGGAGTGTTGCGTGAGAGCGTCGAACTCGGCATTCCCGGCGGTATCGTCATCTCCGCGGGATTCAAGGAGACTGGCGCGCCCGGCATCGCACTTGAGCGCGAGGTCATGGAGATCATCAGCGGTAAGATGCGCATCATTGGCCCCAACTGCCTCGGCGTGATGAACCCCGTGCAAGGCCTCAACGCAACTTTCGCCGCAACCGTTGCCAAGCCCGGCAACGTCGCATTCATCAGCCAGAGCGGCGCCCTTTGTACTGCCGTACTTGACTGGAGCCTGCGTGAAAACGTTGGCTTCAGTTCTTTCATCTCCATCGGCTCCATGCTGGACGTCAACTGGGGCGACCTGATCAGCTACTTCGGCAACGATCCCCGCACCAACGCCATCGTCATCTACATGGAGTCGATTGGCGACGCCAGAGCATTCCTCTCGGCGGCGCGCGAAGTTTCCCTGACCAAGCCGATCATCGTCATCAAGGCTGGACGCACTGCCGCTGCCGCCAAGGCTGCCGCCTCGCACACCGGATCGCTCACCGGTTCTGACGATGTGCTCGACGCTGCCTTCCGCCGTGCCGGTGTGCTGCGCGTCAACTCCATTGCCGATATCTTCTACATGACCGATGTGCTCGCCAAGCAGCCGCGCCCCCAGGGCAACCGGCTCTGCATCGTCACCAACGCTGGCGGCCCCGGCGTGCTTGCCACCGATGCTCTGGTGCAGGGTGGCGGCGCTCTTGCCGACATCTCGCCTGAGAGCATGGAGGCCTATAACAAGCTGCTGCCGGCCTCCTGGTCGCACGCCAATCCCGTTGACATTCTCGGCGACGCCGAGCCCGAGCGCTACGCCAAGTCGCTGGAGATCGCCGCCAAGGATCCAAACATCGACGGCATGTTGGTCATCATGACGCCGCAGGGAATGACCAATCCGACCAAGATCGCCGAGGAACTCAAGCCTTACGCGCACAGCCTCGGCAAGCCCGTGCTGGCAAGCTGGATGGGCGGCAACAGCGTCGTCGCCGGAGAAGAAATTCTCAACGAAGTCGGACTCCCGAGCTTCTACTTCCCTGACACCGCCGTCCGTGCCTTCAACTACATGTGGAAGTACGCTGACAATCTGAAGGGCCTCTACGAAACGCCTTCGCTCCAGACCGGCGACTCCGGCCCGGACCGCGAAGCCGCCCGCAAGATCATCGGAGATGTACACGCCACGGACCGCACGATTCTTACCGAGTATGAGTCCAAGAAGCTGTTGGAAGCCTACGGCATTCCAACCACGAAAACCGAGATCGCCGCTACTGTGGACGAAGCGGTTGCGTGGGCGGAGAAGATCGGCTATCCCGTGGTGCTCAAGCTCTACTCGCTCACCATCACCCACAAGACGGACGTGGGCGGCGTCGTGTTGAACTTGCGCAATGCGGAGGCCGTGCGCGAGGCCTTCACCAACATCCAGAACGCGGTTGCCGAGAAAGTTGGAGCCGAGCACTTCCAGGGCGTCACCGTGCAGCCCATGGCGAAGCTCGATGGCTATGAACTGATCCTCGGCGCTTCGCTCGATCCGCAATTTGGCCCGGTGCTGCTCTTCGGGACCGGCGGACAGCTTGTCGAGGTCTTCAAGGATAAGTCGCTGGCGCTGCCTCCGCTGAACTCCACGCTGGCTCGCCGCATGATGGAAACCACCAAGATCTATCACGCGCTGCAAGGTGTTCGTGGCCGCAAGAGCGTGGATATGGCGGCACTGGAAAACCTGCTCGTGCGCTTCAGCGAACTGGTTGTCGAGAATCCCCGCATCAAGGAGATCGACATCAATCCGCTGCTGGCCTCGCCGGATCGTCTGCTCGCACTCGACGCGCGTGTCGTCCTGCATGAAACCGAAATCGCCGATGAGAATCTGCCCCAGTCGGCCATCCGTCCCTATCCCGAGCAGTACGTTTCGGGAAGCAAAACCAGCAGCGGCGAAGAGGTCGTGATCCGGCCGATCCGTCCGGAAGACGAGCCGAAGCTGATCGAGTTCCACAAGGAACTCAGCGAACGCTCGGTGTACCTCCGCTACTTCCAGCCACTGAAGCTCTCGCAGCGCACCGCGCACGAGCGTCTCACGCGTATCTGCCACATCGATTACAACCGCGAGATGGCCCTTGTGGCCGAACGCGTCAACGAACAAGGCAAAGCAGAGATCATCGCCGTGGGCCGCATGAGCAAGCTCCACGGCGTGCCGGAAGCTGAACTGGCCGCATTGGTTCGGGATGGCTTCCAGGGCAAGGGTCTCGGCAGCGAGCTTTACCGCCAACTGTTACAGATTGCGCGTGACGAGAAACTGGTCAAGGTGCACTCCAACATGCTGCGGGAAAACCTCGAAATGAAAGCCATTTGCCAGACCCTTGGCTTCACCCTGTCGGACGGCGACCGGGACGACAATCTTATCCTTGCGGTGCTTGCACTTTAACCTCCTGTGTGGTGACTGACAGTTTTGGGCTCGCGCATTGTTCCTGCGTGAGCCCCTTTTTCTGTCCGAATGGAACTTGATTGTTCGAGCCGCGCGGAGGCGGCCCTTCTATTTGTGAGCCGGCTTCTTCTTGATCGCGGTTTTGGGCGCAGGGCCTGCCGCCGGAGGCGCGTACTGATAGGCCAGGCCTGCGATTTCAGCCAGCATCCCGCCGACCTTTGAGACATCGTCCATGTCGCGCAGCGGCACCATGTTGACGAAAGCGGCGAAGATCAGGCGGTGACCGTTGGCCGCGTCCACATATCCCGCCAGGCCCTTGCCCAGCACCATGACTCCGCCGGTCAGAGCGTTGGAAACCACGTAGGAGCCGGTCTTGGCGTGGACATGGCCGGAGGCGGGCGAGCCCGGCATGGTTTCCATCAGTGTGCCATCGCGCCCCAGCACCGCCAGCGAATCGTAGAACAATCGCCCGTAGGGCTGCCGTGAGATATACGCGAGATAGCGCACCATAAAGTCCGGCGAAAACGCCGAGCCCATGCCTCCCTCGCCATCAAGCTGCGAAACCGACTCCGGCTCCAGCCCTGCCTTGGTAAGGAAGCGCCGCTCCAGCCCCAGTCCCTTCTGAAAAGCGTCAGCGGAGCCATTGCCGAGGATCGCACCGAGCAGGTATGGCGTCGTCGCCGCATGAAGATTCTGGCTCACCTTCAGCGTGAGTTTCACCTCCTCTTTGAATGGAGGAGAAACATGCTCGGTTAGCAATGTTCTTCTTGCATTGGCCGCGGGAGTCGTTCCCTCCGCTCCTTCGGCAACCGGAGCTTCCAGCAGAATTCCTGCCCAGCGCAGGGCCGCGCAAAACCCCTGCGTGGCGAAGAGTGCGGGATCTCTTACCTTGTACGCTGCCTGTGCCGTCTCTCTGCCGGCGGGAATGTTGCCCTCCAGCACCACCGTGTGGGAGCCATCGGCTTCGGTGGCATCCGAGGTGAATTGCAGCTCCAACTCGGAATCCGGCTTGCCGGTCTTCACTTTGTTGATCACCTTCAGATAGGGCAGCGCGGGCGACACCTCGACCGCCACCGGGCCGCCAACGGAAGCAGCCGAGGTCGCCGTGACGTCGATGACATTATCGTTGAACATCACCGGCGAAATGGTCGAGTGCGTTGCCGGTTCCACCTCGGAGGGAAACAGCGAGGCGTCCACAATCACCTTGCCGCGAATCCGTCCGACGCCGCTCATCAGAACGCCGGACGCAAGCTCCTTGAGCACGCGCAGCGGGTCGCCGAGCACGGCTTTTCCCATCAGCAATCCAGTGTAGGCATGGTCCCGCGCGGCGAAGTCCAGCGTGTCGTCCGGCAGCACCCTTCCGGAGAGATTCGGGTCGCCGCTGCCCACCAGTACAAGGTCTCCGTCCAGCGTGCCGTCTTCGCTGATGTTCCCCGTGTAATACACGCGCGTGTGGAAGCGGTAATCCTGGCCCAGCAGAGCCAGCGCCGTGCCCTCCGTCACCAGCTTGGTCGTCGAGCCGGAGGTGAACAGCTTGTCTCCGTTCATCGCAAATAAAATCTTATTCGCGGTCAGGTCGAAGACTTCCACGCCGAACACGGAGTGCTTGAATTCGGGGCGAGCCGTCACCTGCCAAATGCGCTCAGTCAGCGCTGACGTGTCGTGCGAAGTGTCCTGCGAAGCCGCCGGGATCATGGCCGGCAAAATGAGACACAGAAGTACAACAAGTTTCCGCAAATCTTTCTCCCAACAAAGTGAGCGCTATTCTCACGCAATTCTGTATCGACAGTGGTCCCATCCCATAAGCAGTAATGGGTACTCACATTGTATCCGTGCAGGCCTTCAGGGGCGATGTGGTCCAGGGCGGTGTGCGATTGCAGGAATGCCGCAGCCGGCGAAACCTGATAGGCAGACGCTCGCCTTCTGCTCACCAGGTATCGCTGGCGGCGGGATGGTCGGAATCCAGTTGAACCCGTGGCAGCAATGAGGCCCGCTCCACAAGGGAGTTCCGTCATTCCATGGTGCGTTATGCGGCTTCGGTCGCGGGGGTTTTGTGCTTCATCTTTTCTTCCATCATTGCAGCCATGCGCTCTTCCATTGCCTGCAGCCGTTTGCGGCCCTCTGCCGAGCCCTCGATTGCTTTTTCAAGGTTCATCATGAAGTCCGGCATGAACTTCGCGCGGCATTCCTTCAGGAACGGCTTGATCTTGGCGTAGCACCCCCAGGCTTCGTGGCAGGAGTCGAAGAACAGCCCGGGATGGAGTGCCCCGCGCACCACTAGCGAGGATGCAGTCTCCCAGTAGGACATCACCTGCCCAAGGTAGCGGCTCTGCGGAGAGCCAAACTTCATCATGGTCTGCTCCACGTCCGCAAAGCTGTGTGGCCAGAATTCGCCTGCAAACCAGTTCCGGGCATTGCGCATTTCGCTTTCCCGGCGCAGGTCGTAAAGACGGAGCACCAGTTCAGCATCGGCAGCAGTAGCATTCTTGTTTTCCATAAGATTCTCCTGTAAAGGGTCAACCGGCGGAGAGCCGGATCGACGCCCAAATGGAAAATACATTTAGGCCTACTGCTAGATGCCGCGGCGGATTCAGGGGGTGTTCGCCTCTTGCGGAAGAGACGGGTATTTCGCGCGTGGTACATACTCCGCCCTCTCTCCAGCTCGCGCCCTTGCTTCAGAATGCCTGCTGCTATGGCTCCTCGCCCTTGAAGAACTCCAGAATTGCCTCGGCCTGGCGGGTATTCACCACCGAGGTCAGCGCGGCATAGTTTGCCTGCTTCACCGCGCGCAGCGAGCCAAAGTGTTGCAGCAACCGCCGCGTCGTCATCTCGCCAATGCCCGGAACGTCGCGCAGTTCCGTCGCGTGGTCGCGCATCTGCCGGCGCTTGCGGTGGAAGGTGATGGCGAAGCGGTGCGCCTCGTCGCGAACCTGCTGGATCAGCAGCAGCACCGGCGAGTGCCGGTCCAGCACAATTGGCTCATCCTCCTGGCCGAACAGGTACAGAATCTCCTCTCGCTTGGCGATGGAGGCCACCGGTTGCGCTGCCAGTCCCAGCTCTTCCAGGGCGCGCGCCGCCGAGTGCAACTGTCCCAGGCCGCCGTCGATCAGCACCAGCGAAGGCATCGGCTTGCCCTCTTCCAGCACCCGCTTGTAGCGGCGCGTCACCACTTCGTACATGGACTTGAAATCGTCGATCCCCTCCACCGTGCGGATGATGAACTTGCGGTAATCCGCGTTCTTCATCTTGCCCTCTTCCCACACCACCATCGAAGCAACCGTCTCGGCGCCCTGGATGTGCGAGATGTCGAAGCACTCGATGCGCGTGGGCGGCTCCGGCAGCAGGAAAACATCCTGCAGCACGGACTTCATCTCGTCGGCTCGCGGCTTCATCACCCGGAAGCGCTGGTCGTAGGATTGTTTCGCGTTGTTGCCCACCAGGTCGATCAGCGAGCGCTTGTCGCCCTTCTGCGGTACCTCAATGTGGACGCGCCCGCCGCGCCTTTCACTGAGCAACTCCTCCAGCGCCTCGCGGTCTTCAAAGTCCACTGGAATGTAAATCGTGCGCGGAGTGTAGGGCGCGTCAAGATAGAGCTGCTTCAGCAGGGTGCTGAAAAACTCGCCCACCTCAAAGCCAACCGCGGTTTCCAACTCGCCCAGGTCCTCCCAGAAAAACTCGCGCCGGTCCAGCACCTTGCCCCCATGCATGTGGAAGAGGTTCACGGCCAGCAGGTGACTTTCCCAGTGATAGCTGATGACGTCGATGTCGTCGCCCTCGACGGTGTCCACGCGCTGCTTTTCCTGCAACTGCTCCACCGTTACTATCTGGTCGCGGTAGCGGGCTGCAATCTCGAACTCCATCTCTTCGGCGGCCCGCTCCATGCGCTGGCGCAGTGAGCCGGAGAGTTCGGTCGGCTTCCCCTCCAGCAGCAGGCGCACATCCCGTATAGCCTCGGAGTAAATCTCCGGAGTCGTCAGATCCTTCACGCACGGTCCCATGCAGCGCTTGATGTAGAACTGCAGACACGGCCGCGGATGATCGCGTGTCAGGTCAATCTTGCAGGAGGGAATCAAAAAGCTGCGGTGAATCAGGTCCACCACCCGGTACGCCAGGCTCGCCGGAAAATACGGCCCATAGTAGCTGGCGCCGTCCTTCCGCAGTGTGCGCGTCACGTACACGCGCGGATAGCGTTCCGCGGTCAGCTTGACGTAGGGATACGTTTTGCCATCGCGCAGCAGAATGTTGTAGCGCGGCTTCTTCTCCTTGATGAGATTGTTCTCAAGCGCCAGCGCTTCAATCTCGTTACCCACCACGATGTATTCAATATCAACAGCTTCCCGCAGCAGGCTTCCGGTCTTGGCGTCGTCGCTTGCGCCAGCCACAAAATAGGAGCGAACGCGCGCGCGCAGGTTCTTCGCCTTGCCGACGTAGATGACCTCGCCCTCGGCGTTCTTGTAGAGGTAAACGCCCGGATTGGTGGGAACGGTTTTGATCTTCTCGTGTAAATCCATCGTCTAAACCCGGCGTCCCGTGCCGGAGCCGCAGCCCTTGCCGCTCGCCCCGCCGATGCCCAGTATGCAAATTCTACCTACTTTGGAACGATTCTCCCCGCCACCGTTCTCGCCTTCGTCCGCAACCCGCTGATTCGTCTGCAAATGATCCATGGCATCCCGCGTGCTCTTAACCTCAGCGACTGTATCAGGGCATAACCACTTTCGGTTGCGCGATTTCAGCAATCCTGGCCCCCAAGGAGCTTCAACATGAAACGCTTTCTACTCCCGGTTCTTGCCGTCGGAGCCATGGCTCTTACGTTGGCCTGCACTACCAAGAATTATGTCAAGCAGCAGGACGCCCCGGTCATTAACAAGGTTGATGAGTTGGATGAGCGCACCGCGCAGACGACTCGCGGCATTCGCGACACAGATCAGCGCGCCCAGCAGGGCATCCAGGGAGTAGAGGCTCACGCCGCCTCTGCCGACCAGAAGGCGCTCGCCGCCGGTCAGCAGGCCGACTCGGCCCAATTACTCGCCTCCAACGCCAGCCACGGTGTCAGTGACCTTACCAACCGCGTCGTCAACCTTGACAATTATCGTCCCGTCACCGAGGCCGCAGTCCACTTCGCCTTTAACAAAGCCGATCTCTCCAAGAAAGACAAAGCGCAGCTCGACGAGATCGGCCAGCAGGCCGCCAGCGTCAAGGGATACATCGTTCAAATCGAGGGGCGTTGCGATTCAGTTGGCAATCCTGCTTACAACTACGAACTCAGCCAGCGCCGCGCCGCTGCCGTCACCCAGTACCTGGCCTCGCGCTACAACGTGCCCGCGCACAAAATCTTCATCATTGGGCTCGGCAAGGACGCTCCTGTCGAGGAGAACAAAACAGCCCGCGGACGAGCTGAAAACCGCCGCGTGGATGTCCGCCTCATGAGCAACAATCTCGACGCCCAGAGTGCTGCAGCGCAGCCGGTCGATCCCGCGCAGCAGACGCCACTGGCAACCGCCAACCCGCAGCATTAATCCGCTGCGCGAACAGCTTGCACTACGCGCCGGAACATTGGCGCAACACAGAGGCCGCCTCTCCCCCAGGCGGCCTTTGATGTCTTTGCCGGCAAACTCGTTTGCCAGTCGTGGTGCGCGGCACTTATCGCCGCCGCCCTTGGTTGCTTCCTACCCGCCTCCCACAAAGTGAACAATCTCCAGACGGTCGCCATCCTTCAGCGCCGTGGCTTGCCACCCCGCCCTGGGAACGATTTCGCGGTTCAACTCCACGGCCACGCGGTCGCCCTTCATGCCCAACTCTTCGACGAGCGCCTCCAGGTTGGTCGCCGCAAACTCCCGTTCTTCTCCGTTAATGACCAGTCGCATAAATCCAAAATACCAGATCGCCCGCCCCGGCTCGGCTCAGATATTCATGATCCGGCAAGCACTGCGTGCTTGACATACCGGAAACCTGCCTTAATATGGGTGCAACATTTCTGTGCAATTATGTTTCAAACAAATTGGCAGAGATTGTTCCTTGTAATTGATTCCCAGGTCCGGTTTGGGTAGGCGATGAGCCAGAGCTTTACATCCAGCCAGGTTTCCGAGCGTACCGGCCTCACGCCACGCCAGCTTCAGTGGTGGGACGAGCAGGGAATCGTGGTGCCCGCCCGCAGCGGTCACCGCCGCATCTACTCCGTCAAAGATCTCGCCGAACTCGCCGTGCTCTGCGACCTGCGCCGCCGCGGCTTCAGTCTTCAACGCATCCGCCGCATGATGACCCTGCTGCGCCGCGACTTCGGCCACCGTCTGGCCGACCTTGCCGCGCGCGGCAGCGACCTCCACCTGCTCACCGACGGCGACAGCATCTTCCTCTGCGACTCAGAACACGGCGTCGTCGATCTGCTTCGCAACGCGCAGCAGCCCCTGCTTGCCCTCTGCCTCGGACCAGTGTTGGCCCATATCGCTTCCCCAACCCCGGTGCCCGCGGCCAAGCTCCCAGCACAGGCTCCCAAAAAGAACTCTCAACCGGTGCGTGCGGCTCGTGCCGTCCGCGCCACGGCCCGGCCATAAACAGGCAGTCTTCCAAGACTGTGGAGGTGACACATGATCGTCGAGATCAACTATCTCCCCCAGTGGATACCCGAACAGATGGGACCCGGAACGGTGTTCGTCCTCGATAATGCCGGCGAAAGCGGCGACGAGGGAGATCCCTACTGGGCTGTGCTCGCCTGCCCGTCGTGTGCCACCCTTGGCCTGATCACGCGTAAACAGATGGCCGGAATCGTGCCCATCATCTGCGGCTCCGAGCTCTGCTCCGCCCAATTCCACATCCACGGAGACGACATCATCCCGCGCCTTGCAAGCTGAAACCCGCGCCCGCGGCCGGAACGGCGTCCTTTGCCGCGTACCCGCCAGCGCCCGCAGCCGGAGCGGCATCATCTGCCGCGTACCCGCCAGCGCCCGCGGCCGGAGCGGCGTCTGTTGCCGCCGATCCATCTGCGGACGCATTCGTCGAGTCCAATGCCCGCCGCAGAGGTCCGCCACTTCCGATGCTTTCCTCCGGAGTCCTTCTGCGGCACAATGGAGAGCATGAGCGATCCCACGCTGCCGCACGGCCAACTGCCTCCCATTCCCGAGGGCTGCGGCATCATGCCGGTCGCCGAGAACCGCATCGCCCGCGGCCCGCGCCCGGAACTGCTCGACGCCGTTCCCGAGCAATTTATCAGCGCCGACTCCGCTCCTCTGCCGGTCCTGAATGACGCGCTGGAGCAGAGTTACCGCCGGGTTCTGGCCCGTGCCTATGCCCTCGCCGCGGGAGCCCTGTTGCTGGCGGCTGTGCTTGCCGTCTCTCTCGTCGATAGCCCGGCGCTTCACCAGGGGATTCTGGCGGACCAGGTGCTCTTCCGCGCTGTCCTGCTGGCGCAGATACTCATCACGGCGCTATGCAGCCGGTATGTTGAAAACCTGGCCATCCTTCCGGCTGCGGTGCTGCTCTTCGCCTACGCTGCCTTCACCGCCTTGGAGTTCTCCGTCCTTCTGTCGCCGCAGATCCTGGCCATCGTCTTCCTCTGCGCCGGGCTCATGTACGCTGCCACCGCCGCCTGGGGCTTTGTCCAGCGCAGCGATCTTGCCCGCCCCATCACCGCCGTATTCATGATGCTGGCCGGGGGCCTGATCCTTGCGGCGGTAAACTCCCTCCTCCATACCACCAAGTTTGTCTGGGGACTCTGCTCGGTCGAGATTGTCATCTTTGCCGGTCTTGCCGGCTACTATGCCCAGCAGATTCGCGACTTCTATCAGGATTTCGACGATGACAACGCCCAGGGATGGAAGGCTTCCGTCCTCGGAGCCCTTCTGTTGCTCATCAATTCGGTGAATATCTACCTGATCATCGTCTCCTTCCTTCCCCGTCTGCTGGACGAGAACAACCGCCGTGACCGCGACTCCTCGGACGGTCTCTAAGGCCATCCCCCGCCGTCGCCGTTCGCCTCTCAGCTTCCCAAAACTCGCCTTACTCCTCCGGCATCTCACTTTTTGTGGGATGAACGAAAACAAGTGGAACTAACCAGCTCTCTGTCGGTAATACTGTTAGGACTATAGGTTGTCCGCAATGCCGTGAGCTCGATGCCGTTGAACGACACTCTTTCGGAGCCCGAACTCCTCCGTCTCGCCGTCTCCGGCGACGAGTCTGCCTTCGCTGCGCTCTATGAGAGGTTCAAGTCCAACGTGTACCGCTTTGCCTTGCATATGACCGGATCGGCCTCGCTCGCCGAAGATGTCACTCAGGACGCCTTCATCACGCTGATGGAGGAGGGAGGCAAATTCGACGAATCCAAGGGGCAGGTGCTTTCCTTCCTGCTTGGCATTGCCCGCAACTTTGTCCGCCGCGCCTATCGTTCCTCGGCCCGCGTCACTCCGCTGGTCACGGAAAACGAGCAGGGCGAGGAGGTCGAACTTGCGCTGGAGAGCGGCCATGACACGGTTGCCGATGTGCTCCGCGGCGAAACCGTTGATCTCGTCCGCGAGGCTGTCCAGTCGTTGCCGCCTCACTACCGCGAGGTCGTTGTCCTCTGCGATCTCTGTGAAATGTCCTATGCCGAGGCCAGCGCGCAACTCGAGTGCAACCTCGGAACCATCCGTTCCCGTCTTAACCGGGCGCACAACCTGCTTGCGAAAAAGCTGGAAACGCGTACCCAGCCCTCGGGCAAACAGGCTGGCGGAATCATTCAAGGGTGTTTGCTATGAGATGTAACGATTTTGACGCTCACATCGACGAGATGCTCTCGGGCATCCTTCATCCGGACGCCAGCCGGCACATGAGCCAGTGCGAGCGCTGCACTTCGCATTTCCGCGCCCGTGCCGCCGTGCAGAACAGCCTTCGCAAACTGGCTGTCGCCTCGGCCAGCGGCCCCTCGCGAGCCACCGACCGCGCCGTCATGGAATCCTATCGCCGCCTCCAGCAGCGCCGCGCCACCCACAACTCCGGGATCGCCATAGAAGCCGCCGCCGCTTCCAGCCACGGCGCTGGCGCGCGGATGTTCACCTTCCCCAGCCGCAGCCTTGCCCCCGTGTGGGCCTCGCGCACCTGGTGGACCGGTGCCGCCGCCGCTGCCATGGTTTTCGCCGTACTCGGCTCGGCTGTTCATCTCTGGAACGGCGTGCCAACCGTCAACGCCCCGACGGCCAACGCCTCCGGATCCAGCGCTGCGCCTGTCGCGCCCGCCGCCCGGCAGAGCGCCTCGGCTAGGCCGGCACAGCATTCCCTCGCATCTGCCGTAAACGCGGCCAGTGCGGCCCTGCGGCACGCTTCGCCGCGCCCTGCGCCGCTCTTGCCCGCCGCCCTCCAGCCTGAGGATGCTTCGGCTTCGTCGGTAGAGGAGCCTGTACTCTCGGCGAAGGCTCCGTCGCGCGCCCCGGTCGTGCTTGCAGGCGGTTCAAGTTATGACTCCGCTCCGGTCACCGAACTCTCCCCCGGCGTCGCGCCCGTCATGCGTCTGGCAAGCACGGGAACTGCCGGCAGCGTCGCTCAGTCGGCCAGCTCGACCTGGCCCGGATACTCCAATCTGATGTACTGCGATCCCGTCGTCTGCTCCGGTCCCATGCAGGTCGTGCATATCAAGGTTCCGGTCGGGCAGGTCAAGCCAAACTTGGGCCAGACCGTGGGGAATGCCTTTGTCAATGCTGAAGTCGTCATCGGTCCCGACGGCGTCGCCCGCGCCATCAGGGTGGCAAATTAGGCGGAAGTACTGTACGACGAGCACTGTTCGAGGAAGCACTTGTAGGACTGAGTCGCTGGGTTGATGAGCGTTGATTGTGCTGTGAATGAGTCAGGAGCTTTATCAGATGAGCCTTCGTTTTTTCAGCGCTGCTTCACTCCCGCTGTTGACCTGTCTGCTGGCCGCGCCGTCCCAGGCCGCGGCGCAGGTGGCGCAGGCCTCGGGCGCTCCCACCTCCGATGATAGCGTCCCCACCATCACCGTCCAGATCGCTCCGCCTCCCATTTCCATCTCCTCGGCCATGCTTGGCGTCTCCAGTCCCCTGGGCGCGCAGCCCGCCACCGGTAAGCCCATGTTTGCCGAGTTCGTCACCGAACATCACCAGAGCTTCACCGATGGCAACCATATCTCCCGCGCCACCAATTCCAGCATCTATCGTGATGCCCAGGGCCGCATCCGCCGTGAGTCTCAGCTCTCCCTGCCCGGCTTGCCCGCAGGCGTCGCCGCCGCTACGTTCATCACCATCGTCGACCGCCAGCTTGGCTACGGCTTCGTCCTCGATCCCCAGGAGATGGTTGCCCATCGCTACAATCTAAACGGCCCCAGTCCGTCCTATATTGCTCGCCTCAACGCCCAGGGCAGCGGAAGCCCCTTGATTTCTCCTGATCCCAAGCCATCTGCGGCTTCAACCGTCAGCCCGGCGGCGCCAGCAGCCTCCGCCACCTCCAGCGAATCCCACTGGAAGCTCCACGGATTCTACTCTCGCCATCGCTCCGCCACCGACGCCGCTACTCCGGCCGGCAGCGCCGCTGCCAATCAATTCAACTCAGGCTTCATGGCCGAGGATGCCGGATTCGCCAGCGCTCCCACCATGCGCATCGACCAGCCCTTCCTCGCCGCCCCCAATCCCGTCCGTACCGAGAATCTCGGCGAACAGATCATCCTCGGCTTCCGCACCCGGGGGACCCGGGTGATCACCACGCTCCCCGCCGGACAGATCGGCAACGACCGCCCTATCGACATCATCAGCGAGCAATGGTTCTCACCCGACCTTGAGCTTGTCATGCGCAGCCTGCATCGCGACCCATGGGCCGGCGAATTCACCACCACCGTCACCCACGTAAGCCGCGGAGACCAGCCTGCCACGCTCTTCGAAATCCCCGAGCGCTACAAGGTCATCGATGCCGCCACCGAGGGAGAGCACCACGTCCTCGACGGACACGGCAATCACTCCCCCGGCCCTGCGCCATGGTAAGCACAAGGAATCCTGAGCCGCTTCGAACCAAGTGCTCCCAACGTAGAACTTTATGAGGGGTCATTCTGAGCGGAGCGAGGAACCCCAGCACTGCTCCAATCTCCGATCATGTTCAGGGGCTCTTCGGCCGCAATCTGTCCTTTGACGGTGTACCCCATCAAAGCGCCCTCCTGGCTTTCGTTTGATCATTTGTGCAATTCAGGGCGGGTGTCGCTCGGCCAAAAAATCGACCCAGTCTGCTCTGTATTCCACCAGGGCAAACTGGGTCATGAACGCCGCGACTTTCTTAATTCGATTGGAACCTAAACCAGTAGAGCGCTATGCAACCACCAGTTCTCCAGCCTTTACTTCCTTACAAGTGCAGCGGCCTGGGATGCAATCCTGAAAATGCTCTTCCAGTGCCTCCTCGTCCGCAAGCTCTTCAATGACTTCGTGTGCCCATTTCTCTTCTGCTACTTCAATGTCATGTTCCTCGATTGCGGTCATATAAGTCCTCTCAGCGGGTAACCATGCGACAAATAAGATGCGTATGTAGTCGGTCCAGCGCTATGGCTTATATCCCACCGCAACTTCGAAGTCAATGTAAAAGTATGAGTCTAATAGACTTATACGTCAACATATCAGACATGCTGAAAAGCAGATTATCGCGCAGCCTGCAGCTTCTTCAGCCGCTGCCCCGTCAGGAATACATAGTGGATCGCCGAGGCCAGCGTGAATGCGAAGACTCCATAGAGCAGAACCTGCCGCGTCATCCACACCCACTCCTGCGGATAAACCTTAGCCAGCAGCGCAAAGAACACCGCCGCAATTTGGCATGCCGTGTTGATCTTGCCGAAGATTCCCGGCCGGAAATCCCGCAATCCCACCGTGTACAGCAGCGCCGAAATAATCAGGATCCCCAGGTCGCGTGAGAACACCATTACCGTGTAGCGCCAGGCAATCATGTGGCTGGAAGACATCACCAGGAAGAGGGAACTCAGCAGCAGCTTGTCGGCAATCGGGTCCAGATATTCGCCCAGCCTGGTCTTCTGGTGCAGCAGGCGGGCGGCCAGTCCGTCCAGTCCGTCGCTCAGTCCCGCCACCACCACCAGCACCAGCGCCGTATGGAAGCGCCGCTCCACAATGCAGATATTGATAAAGGGGATAAAAAAGAGGCGCATCAGCGTCAACTGGTTCGGAGTGTTCCAGAAGTCGCTCTTCATTCGGCTCCCTCGCCGTCGGCGCTGAAGACGTCTTCCACTGTTCGTCCCGCCTTGGCCGCAAAGCTCTCGCCCAGCGAAGGGAGTTCGCCCACCGCTTCGTCCAGTTCCATGCGCTCCACCCGGTGCATGGGGAAGAACAGCGTCGAGGCTCCTGCGCGCTCGCCCGCCCGTATCTGCCGCGCCAGATCTTCCAGCGATTCCAGTGGCACGCCGCGCATCTCCACGCCCGCCTGTGCGAACTGCATCAGCACGCCAAAGAACTTCTGCCGCGGTGAGTGCAGCGTCAACAGCACCCTGCTGCCCTGTTCGAATGCGTGCCCTTGCATATCCATTGATTCTGCCGCTTGCGCCCGGTTGTTACAAGTGCGCGTTGCGGCTAACCGCAGCTTTCCGCTCTTGAAACCTGCTAAAGTTGAACTCGGATCATGTCTCCTGCCAACTCTCCCAGACGGCTCCATGTCGTCATCGCTTTCGCACTGGTTTATGTCCTCTGGGGCTCTACCTACCTTGCCATCCGACTCTCGGTGGACCACCTCACCCCTTTGCTGATGGGAGGCCTCCGCTTTACCGCCGCCGGAGCCCTCATGCTAGGCTACCGCGCCCTCTGCGGACACCGCATCTCCGTCCCCCGCCGCGACCTCATCCGCCTCGCCATCATCGGAATCCTGCTTCTCGTCACCGCCAACGTCGTCCTTGGTTGGGCGGAAACCTACATTCCCACCGGTCTTGCCGCGCTCTTCATCGCCGTCACCCCGCTCTGGTTCCTCATTCTGGAGCGCATGACGCACAGCACGGACCGGCTCTCCCCGCGCGGCCTTGCCGGAATCGTCCTCGGTGTTCTCGGTGTCGCCATCCTGCTCTGGCCGGACATCTCCGGCCACGCCAACTTCGGAGCTCGCCAGCTCTTCGGCTCCATCCTTGTGCTTTTGTCCAGCGTCAGCTGGGCCGCCGGATCCATCCTCACCAAGCGCTGGCACATGTCGGTGGACCCATATACCGCCAGCGGCTGGCAGATGCTCTTCGCCGGGCTCATCTGTTGCGTCCTCGCCCTCCTCATCTGCGATCTGCACCGCGCCACCTGGGCCGCCAGCTCACTCTGGGCCGTCGTCTATCTCGTCTTTGCCGGGTCGCTCGTAGGATTCACTGCCTACGTCTGGCTGCTGCAGAACGTGCCCATCGCCAAGGTTGCCACCTACGCCTACGTCAATCCCATCATTGCCCTCATCCTTGGCTGCACCCTGCACGGAGAAAAGATGGATGGCTACATGCTCGCCGGCTCCGTCGTCGTCATCGTCTCGGTCGTCCTTGTCACCGGTGCCAAGGTGAAGCACCAGGCAAGCGAAGAAGAAGCCATAGACCTCGAACCCGTCGAACCCTCCGGCGATTGAACGCAAATTCCAGGGTCAAACCGAAACCTGGATATTGAAGTCTCCGCCTTGAATACAAATGAATACAGCACTATCATCTGTATTCACTGGAGTTGCCATGGCTGAATCGAAAGTCTTGACCCTCAGGCTTGATCCTAAGCTGACGAAACAGTTGGACAAGCTTGCCCACGCCACGCAGCGCAGCCGCTCGTTTCTCATCGCGGAAGCCGTGCGTGAGTACGTCGCATTGAATGACTGGCAGGTTGAGGAAACGAAGAAAGCGATTGTAGAAGCCGATCATGGCGAATTTGCCTCGGACAGGGAAGTGTTGCAGACCGCCAGGAAGTGGTCCCGCCGTGCGGGTTAAGTGGCTGCGCAAGGCATTGGCAAACCTGAATTCCGAAGCTGAGTACATCGCTCGGGACAATCCGGCAGCCGCTTCACGAACCGTCGACCTCATCATGACCGCGGTGAACCACCTCTCGGAACATCCAGCACTGGGCCGTGCAGGCCGGGTGCCCGGAACACGCGAACTGGTGATTCCCGGAACTCCCTACATCATCCCGTACCGAATTCGGGAGAACACGGTTGAAGTCCTGCGCGTATTTCATGCCGCGCGGCGCTGGCCGGCTGAGTTCTGATCGCAGGCCAGGAACGGCACACTGAATTAGAAACTGATGCAACCGCCTTTGCCACTCCTGACTTCTAACCGACCGCCATGCTAGGGAACCGCACCAGCGAACAGTGGATCGCCCAGTACGCCAGCAGCCACCAGCATCCGGTCAACCGTCTCTGCCACACCTTCGGAATTCCGTTCATCGTTCTCTCGCTGCTGATCTTACTGGCAACTCCCATCTACCATCGCGCCTGGCAGCCCGCGGCATTTCTCTTCGCCCTTGGATGGACGCTTCAATTCATCGGCCATGCCTTTGAGGGCAAGCCGCCGGAGTTCTTCAGGGACTGGCGATTCCTCTTCGTCGGCGTCCGCTGGTGGTGGGCCAAAATGCAGGGACGCGCGTAGCCCTGCCATATCGCAAGCAAGCATTTCATTGACTTCTGGCGGAGCGCACCCGCCCTTCTGCGCGCGACCTTTGCGGAACGGTCAATTCTGCTCAGTCTTCCGGCTCCAGAAGATGAATACTCACGGTTCACAAGGTTCTGACGGCAGTGGAACCCCGTGAAGAAGAGGCTCCTATGGATTTAAGCCCGTTGCAAATTTGGGTGGCCGTGATCGTTGTCGTGGTCGTGGTGATCGCGCTGACTACTTGGCTCATCATGCGAAAGCGCAAGACCGCGGCGCTTCGTCAGAAGTTCGGCTCGGAATACAATCGCGCCGTCCTCGTCCATGGCTCGGAACGGAAGGCCGAGGCGAAGCTGGCGGATCGTGAGAAGCGGGTTGAAAAGCTCACCATTCGCGATCTTGATTCCTACGAACTCGCGCGCTTCGCCAAGCAGTGGGAGAACGTACAGGCTCGTTTCGTCGACTCTCCCAAGGGAGCCGTCATGGAAGCCGATGACCTCGTCACCTCGCTCATGAAGACTCGCGGATATCCCGTTGCTGATTTCGATCAGCGCGCCGCCGACATCTCGGTTGACCATCCCAAGGTCGTCGAAAACTACCGCTCCGCCCATGAGACAACCATGCGCGTCGGCAAGTCTGAGGCTACAACCGATGAACTGCGCGCGGCCATGATTCACTACCGCGCTCTTTACGAAGAACTCATGCAGGTTACGCCGCCCGTGATTGTGAAAGCGGCATCCTAGGCTGAAAATTGAATTGCCGCACCCCGCCGCAAGAATACAGGGCGCTGATCGTCAGCGCCCTGTGCTGTTGCGTGATTCTTGCTCCGAAGCTGGCCCTTACCGTCCCATCGGATCCTTCTGACGGGTGGCCGATACGCCCTTCAAAATCCCTACCCCAATCAGCACGATTGCGACTACCGCAATCCAGTGTGTGGGCATATGCATCAGGTGCGCCGCATAGATCAGGCCAATGATCATGATCCCGAATCCAACCGAGTAAAGGCCGAACGACATAGCTTCTCCTTGGGCATTGAGCCCCGCAACTCTACTGCGATGAACTGGCTTTCTGGTTCTTCACCTGCAAATCGTTTACCACCTGCTTCACGTTTGGCACTGCCGTCGCCACCTGCTCGGCCAGCATTCGTCCATCTGCCGAGCCGACTTCTCCCGTCAGCGTGACCACGCTGTTGCTTACCGTGTACTTCACGTTTCCGTGCATCTTGTTCAGGATCAGCGCGGCATCCACATTCTGCTCAATGCCCTTGTCCAGGTCGGAGTTCATCGCCCTGGCTTCGCGTTCCCCGCCCTTCGGAACCACCCCGATCTGGTTGGCCACTACCTGCGCGCCTGCCAGTGACTTTGCTACTGATTCGGCCTGTGCTTTTTCGTTCTCGCTACCGGCCTGTCCTCCGAGGGTCACAACGCCCTTGTCGCGATCCTGGCTCACGGTAACGTCTTTCAGTCCTGACTGGTCGAGTAATTTACGAATCCCGCCGGCAACATCGGGTGACTTCGTTCCCGCCCCATGGCATCCGGCCATGATCCCGAAGGCAAGCAGCGCCATCATGACTACTGAAAAACCGCGTCTCTTCATAGTTCTCCAATCCTCGATTTGAGATCGAATCTCAAATAGGACTCAGGCTACAGGTGGTGCCTGTAGCCCGCGCCCTTCACGGCTTTTCAACGACCTTCTGCACCTGTCCCAGTTTGTGCTGGAGTTGTCCGGTCACCTTCTCGGCTGTGCCTTCCGCTTCGAGCTTGGGATTGTCTGTGATCTTGCCCAGCTTTTGCTTGATTGCGCCCTTCACTTCGTGAACCTTGCCATCGATCTCGTTCTTTGTGCTCGGCACCATGGAGTTTCTCCTGCGGACGAGTCTTGGATTCCCTCGTCGCAGTTTCCATCGTAGGCAGTGCGTGGCCGGATAGCTGATCACTTTTGGACACTACGGGGTCTTAATTCTGCGCCCGCCGGGGAGCGAATCGTCCGACGGAATTGCCCTCGCGCCACTCCCCAGCGGCAAACAGAAAGGGGATGCACCTCGGAAAGCGCCCGGATGCAGAGCGTCTTCGTCGGTCATCCCCGTTCAGCAATCACGGCTTTCGTGTCATTGTGCGCTGACACGCAGCCCCGGCGCAGCTTCGTTATTTCCGTTTCCACCTCACGCCGTCTTTTGTATTCTCCAGGACAATCCCCTGCGCCAGCAGTTCATCGCGAACCGCGTCGCTGCTCTTGAAGTCTTTTGCCTTGCGCGCCTCGGAGTGCTTTGCCACCAGCGTCTCTACCTGTGCATCGCTCAACGCCGCGCTCTTCGCAATCTCCAGCGTTGCCGGGCTGATCTTCTCGTCCAGCCCTTCCGTCTTCGCCCAGTCAACAATGGCCTTCACGTGCGCTGCGTCTTCGTCCACCAGCACGGCAAAAATCTCGTCGAACTTATCCAGCGCGCCAAGCAACGCCGCGATGTCGCCTTTCTTCACTTTGCCATGGTCTGCCGCGGCGTTCACCTCGCGCACCAGGTCAAAGATCGCAGCCAGCGCCTGGGCCGTGTTCAGGTCGTCGTCCAGGCTGGCCCGCATCTCGTCCACTGCCTTCTTCGCCAACTCCGCGATCTCAGGATTCGCGCCCTCGTCCCAGCGGTCATTCTCCAGACGGAGCTTGAAGTTCCGCAGCCGGTCCACCGAATTCGCCGCCTGCGTCAGTCCGTCGAAGGTAAAGTTCAGTTGCTTGCGGTAGGGAACCGAGGTCAGCAGCAGCCGAATCGACGAAGGTTTGTGCCCCATCAGCACCAGGTCGCGCAGGGTATAGAAATTCCCCAGCGACTTTGACATCTTCTGCCCTTCCACCAGCAGAAAGCGCACATGCATCCAGTGCCGCGCAAACGTCTTCCCCGTCAGCGACTCGCTCTGTGCAATCTCGTTTTCGTGGTGCGGGAACATCAGATCTTCGCCGCCCGCGTGCAGGTCAAAGGTCTCGCCCAGGTACTTCATTGCCATCGTCGAGCACTCAATATGCCAGCCCGGACGTCCCGGCCCGATCTCCGTATCCCAGCTCGCCTCGCCCTCTTTCGGAGCCTTCCACAGCGCAAAGTCCCGCGCGTCGTCTTTCTCGTACTCATCGGCGTCCATGCGTCCTCCGCCGTCGGTGATCATCCCCGCAAAGTCCTTCTTGCTCAGCTTGCCGTACTCCTTGAACTTGTCGATGCGGAAGTACCACGACCCGTCCTCGGCCTTGTATGCGACTTTCTTCTTCGCCAGCTTGCGGATGAAGCTCGCCATCTCCGGAATATTCTCCGTCGCCCGCGAGATCCGCTCCGGCTGTTCAATGCCGAGCGTCTCCATGTCTTCCAGGAATGCCGTCTCGTACTTCTTTGTGTATTCGCCAATCGGCACGCCGCGCTGGTTCGCGTTGCGGATGATCTTGTCGTCCACGTCCGTGATGTTCATCACGTGCAGCAGTTGGAAGCCGCTCTGGCGCAGAAAGCGGCGCAGCACGTCCACCGCAACAAAGGTGCGGAAGTTGCCAATGTGCCCATAGTCGTAAACCGTGGGCCCGCAGGCGTAGAAACGGACGGTATTACCCTCCGCCGGTGCAAATGCTTCAATCTTGCCGCTAAGGGAGTTATAGAGTTCGAGCGCCATTATCTTCCTTCATCCCGAAAATCAAACTTCAACAGTGTATATGCTGATTCGCTTCTTGATCCTGATTCGCCCGCCGCCGCGTCTTACGACACCAGGTGGTAGTACCCATCCTGCCGCGTCACCTTCACCGGGCAGCCAAACAGCGGCCCCAGCCGCTCCGCCGTCAGCAGCTCTGCCTTTGCGCCATCGCCCGCAATCCGCCCCTCGCGCATAAAGATCACCCGCTCAATCTCCGGAACCACGTCCGGCAGGTGATGCGTAATCAGCAGCAGCGCAATGCCGGATTGCGCCAGCTTGCTCATGCTGCGCCGCAGTTCCACCTGCGCAAAAACGTCCAGGCTGTTGCTCGGCTCGTCCAGCAGCAGAGCCTTCGGCTCATGCACCAGCGCCCGCGCAATCATCACCCGCCGCGCCTCGCCGGAGGACATCTCGCTCACCACCCGATCCGCCAGGTGCGCGATCTCCAGCCAAGCCATCAACTCCTCGGTCTTCTCCCGCATCGCCGGCTTCACTTCGTGGTACCGCCCCAGCCCCACGCTGCTGAAGAATCCCGAAAGCACCGCTTCGTGTCCCGTAATCTCGCGCCCCAGGAATGGCTCAATGTAGTTCGTCACAATCCCCAGCATCGAACGCAATTCAGAGTTGTTCCACGTCTCCTGCCCAAACAGCTTCATCCGCGAGCGCGCGTCATACAGCGGATACAACTCGCGCGTAATTGTCTTGATCAGCGTTGACTTCCCCGAGCCGTTCGGGCCCATGATCGCGACGTGTTCGCCGGATTCAATGCGCAGGTTCAGTTCATGCAGCACCACGCGGCCGCTGCGCACCACCGACACGTTACGCAGTTCAATCAACGGAGCAGTTGAATTCGTCATCATGGAGTCTGCACCTATTGTAAACAGCCATCCAGCTACTCCCAAACCGCCAACCCTCCGCCGCAAGTCAATTTCCCGCCTATCGCCACCTCTGTGCGTCCGCGCAGAGCGGGCATCTCCCAATCTGCTCTCCACATCCCAGCACTGCGGGAATGTGTTTGCCCCTCATCTCTTCTGTCCTATATGGGCCCTGGAACAATCTGCAATTTTTTCCTGGCAGCAAGGCGGCTTCAAACTAGGTTACGGAGGATGGAAAGAATGAACGGAAGACTCTGCAAGATCTTCGCGGGCGTCGGTCTGCTCGCGATCTCCGCATTGGCCTCGGCGCAGATGTCCGAGGAAAAAGAAAAGCCGCCGATGTATTCGTATGTCTCGTTCTGGTCGCTGCCTCGCGCACAGTGGCCCGAGATGGAGAAGCCCAACCCATCGAACCAGAAGACCCTGGAGAAGGCTCTCGCCGCTGGAACTCTTGTCGGCTATGGCTATGACGTCAACCTGGTTCATCAGGCTGAAGGCAGCACTCACGACTCCTGGTGGTCGTCCTTGTCGATGGCTGGAGCGCTCAACGTATTGGAAGAATTCCATAAGAACGGCTCGGCCGCCTCTCCTCTGCTGGCGAGCGCCACCAGGCACTCGGACGCCGTCTTTGTCAGCCGCTTCTACGACTGGCGCCCCGGAACCTACAAGGACGCCTACACCCACGGTGCCTCCTACAAACTGAAGCCCGACGCGCCCAATGATGCCGTGGCAACCCTCAGCAAGGGGCTCTTTATCCCAACTCTCGACAAGCTCCTCGCCGACGGCACCATCGTGGAGTACGAGGTTGACACCGAGTTCGTCCACACCGAGGCGCCCGGAACCTTCTGGGTCTTCTACGTCACCCCCACTGCCGAAGGTCTGGATAAGGTCAGCGCCGCGATTCGTGAGAGTTTGAAAATGCACCCGCTCTCTGGTCCGGCCTTTAATTCCATTGTGGACTTCACCCCCCACCGGGATTACCTGGCCCGCACCACCGCAACCTTCAAGTAGTCTTCCGCAGCGCTTTCCTTTACCGCGAGCGACCGTTTTTCCGGCGTCGCTCGCGGGCAGATTTGCGGAATTTATCTCCTGCCGCACCCCGCGAATTGGGCTATAATCACGCCACCTCGTGGGAGAGGAGTGCCCCTATGCTGTTTCCGGGCCTCATTTCGCAGCCGCGCCCGCACCCCGCCAACACCGTGGTGCTCACGATTGCTGCGCGCGCCATCTGGTCGCGCTTCGCCTCCCCGCGCGCTGAACTCATCGGCTCCCCGTCGCTCTCCCGCCCCAGCCTCTTCGCCGGCGACTAGCTTCCCGCATTCCTCCGCCCCACCCTGTCAGGTCTGCCTTCCGTTCGCAAGCATATTCGCCCGCCGGAAAGCAGGCCCGCACCCCGTTTCCCGTTGCATCGAACCATTCAGCTTCAGGAGGAACCCATGCCGCCCTCGACCATCGCTCCCGCCGCCGCCCCTTGTATTCGCACCAAGCTTCCCGGCCCCATCGCCCGCCGAATCCTTGCCGATGACGCCCGCCTCATCTCGCCCTCCTACACCCGTTCTTATCCGTTGGTCGCCAAACGTGGACGCGGCCTGGTCATTGAGGACGTGGACGGCAATGAGTTCCTCGACTTCTCCGCCGGAATCGCCGTCACCTCCACCGGACACTGCCATCCCGAGGTCGTCGCCGCCGTGCAGAAGCAGGCTGGCGAACTGCTCCACATGTCCGGCACCGATTTCTACTACCCGCAGCTCACCGAGCTTGCCGCCCGCCTCTCGCAGATCGCCCCCATGCCCGGCCCGCACCGCATCCACTACGGCAACTCCGGAGCCGAGGCCATCGAGGCCGCCCTCAAACTCGCCCGCTACCACACCAAGCGCCAGTACATCATCGCCTTCCACGGAGCCTTCCACGGGCGCACCATGGGCGCGCTCTCGCTCACCTGCTCCAAGGTTCAGCAGCGCCGCCGCTTCTCGCCCCTCGTCCCCGGCGTCGTCCACGTCCCGTATCCCAACCTCTACCGCCGCCCTGCCGGAACAGAGCCTGAGCAGTACGCCCATGACACCGCCCGCTACATTGAGGACTGGGTCTTCCGCACCGAGGTTCCGCCCGAAGAGTGCGCCGCCATCGTCGTCGAAGCCTTCCAGGGCGAGGGCGGATACCTGCCTGCGCCAACCGCCTTCCTCCAGGAGCTTCGCCGCATCTGCGACAAGCACGGCATCCTGCTCGTCGTCGACGAAGTACAGTCCGGCATGGGACGCACCGGCAAATGGTGGGCTATCGAGCACTCCGGCGTCGCCCCAGACATGATCACCGTCGCCAAGGGCATCGCCAGCGGCCTGCCGCTCTCCGCCCTCATCACCCGCGCGGAAATCATGGACTGGCTGCCCGGCTCCCACGCCTCCACCTTCGGAGGAAATCCCGTCGCCATCGCCGCCGCCCTTGCCACCATTGACATCATCGAGCGCGAGGCCATGCAGAACGCCAAAGAGGTCGGCGATTACATCCTTGAGCGCACCAGTGACTGGCCGCAGCGCCTGCCCCTCGTCGGCGACGTCCGCGGACGAGGCCTCATGATCGGCATCGAACTCGTCGCCGACAAACACACCAAAGCTCCGGCGGGAGAGCAGCGCGACCACATCGTCGAACTCGCCTTCGAGAAGGGAATCCTCTTCCTCGGCTGCGGCTCCAACACTCTGCGCCTCAGCCCGCCCCTCATCGTCACCCGGCAGCAGGCCGACGTAGCCCTCGACGTCCTCGAAGACTGCATCAAGAAAGTCGGCTCCGGCAAATACCAGCGCCCCAGCTGGGGAGACGAAGTCGGCGCGTAACGGAAGTCAACAGCTCATAAACTCCTCAGGGTGCCCCATCCTAAACTCGCGCTTTTCGAGTTTAGGGTGGGGTTTTTGACTTTGCTGTTGACCTTGCTCTTGAATTTGTCCCTGACTTGTCATCCCTCTGCGGCCTCCCGGCGCTTCAACCCATGAAGGATCGTGTAGAATCCTCTCCCATGTTCGAGTCCATCTCCCCCGCCATGCTCGCCCGTATGCAGGAACTCGAAGCCATCGACCTCCGTGACCGCACCGACGGCACTCCGCACAGCAAGCGCCTCCGCCAGATCCCTCGCGAAGTTGGCAAGTTCATCGCCCTGCTCGCCGCCTCCGCCCCCGAAGGCCCCTGCATCGAGATCGGTACCAGTGCCGGATACTCCACTCTCTGGCTTGCCCTCGCTGCCCGCGCCACAGGACGCAAGGTAGCCACCATTGAGATTGACGGCGCGAAAGTACATCTCGCTCGCGCCACCTTCGCCGCCGCCGGAGTCGAGGATGTCGTCAATCTTGTTCATGGCGACGCCTTGGCGCACCTGCCGCACACCCGCGACATCGGCTTCTGCTTCCTCGACGCCGAGAAGGACATCTACGATCCCTGCTTCGACCTCGTCGTCCCGCGCATGGCTTCCGGAGCCATCCTCGTCGCCGACAACGCCATCAGCCATGAAGCTGCCCTCCGCCCCATGCTTGACCGCGCCCTCGCCGACCCGCGCCTCGACTCGGTCCTCGTCCCCATCGGCACCGGCGACCTCGTCTGCCGAAAAAAGTAAACGCTCTGGTGCCCCATTTCTGCCCCGCTGTTGGGCAGAAGTGGGTCTGTTGACCTTGCCTTTGCCTATGATCTTTCTCACCCCTGTATGATTGAACCAATGCCTCCCATTCTCAACGCCCAAAATCTATCGAAAGCCTTCGGCGCTGAGCCGCTCTTCCGCAACGTCTCCTTCACGGTCAACGAGCGTGATCGCATTGCCCTCATCGGTCCCAACGGCTCCGGCAAGTCCACGCTGCTGCGCATCCTTGCCGGCCTTGTCTCGCCCGACGATGGGGAAGTCGCGCTGCGCAAGCGCGCCACTCTCGCCTACGTTCCGCAGGAATCCGTCTTCGCCCCCGGCCTCAGCATCACCCAGGTCATCGAGGCAGCGCTTGCCGGCTCGCACGTTCCCGCCCTTGAGCGCGACGCCCGCCTGCATGAGACCCTCGGCCGCGCCGGTTTTGAGGACTTTGACGCCCAGGCGCAGTCCCTCTCAGGAGGCTGGCGCAAGCGTCTCGCCATCGCCGAGGCCCTCGTCACCGAGCCCGAAATTCTTCTTCTCGACGAGCCCACCAACCACCTCGATCTCGCCGGCATCGAGTGGCTTGAGCAGCTTCTCCAGCAGGCCAGCTTCGCCTGTGTCGTCGTCTCCCACGACCGTTACTTCTTAGAGAACGTTGCCAGCGAAACCGCCGAACTCGCCCGCCTCTACCCCGACGGAATCTTCCGCGTCCCCGGCTCCTACTCCCAGTTTCTCGAGGCCAAGGAGCAGTGGATGCACGCCCAGTCGCGCCATCAGGAAGCCCTCGAAAACCGCGTCCACAGGGAAATCGAGTGGCTCCGCCGTGGTCCCAAGGCGCGCCGCGGCAAGTCCAAGTCGCGCATCGACCGTGCCCACGAACTCATCGGCGAACTCGGCGAACTCCGCTCCCGCACCCGCACCGCCAGCACCGATCTTGACTTCTCCGGCACCGGACGCCAGAGCAAGCGCCTCATCGAAATCGAGGGCCTCAGCTACCAGTTCAGCGACGCCCGCCCTCTCATCAACGATCTCAACTTTGTCGTCACCAACGGAATGCGCGTCGGTCTCGTCGGCCCCAACGGCAGCGGCAAAACCACCCTCCTGCGCCTCTTGCAGGGAGAGCTCAAGCCCGACGCCGGAACGGTCCGCACCGCCGACCATCTCAAGATCGTTTACTTTGAGCAGCAGCGCGAGCTTGACCCAACGCTCACCCTCCGCCGCGCCCTCGCCCCGGATTCCGATGCCGTCGTCTTCCAAGATCGCGTCATCCACGTCGCCGCCTGGGCCGACCGTTTTCTGTTCACCGGCGAGCAGCTCAACCAGCCCGTCAGCCGCCTCAGCGGAGGAGAGCGCGCTCGCGTCCTCATCGCCCGCCTCATGCTCCAGCCCGCCGACATTCTCCTGCTCGACGAGCCCACCAACGACCTCGACATTCCCACCCTCGAAGTCCTAGAAGAGACGCTCCTCGAATTCCGTGGCGCGCTCATCCTCGTCACCCACGACCGCTACCTGCTTGACCGCGTCTCCACCACCGTCCTCGGACTCGACGGTCAGGGCAACGCCTCCACCTTTGCCGACTACATGCAGTGGGAAGAGTGGCGCGACCAGCAAAAAAACACGAAGCGCAGCGGATCCAACGGATCAAGCCCTGCTCCAGCCACGGCGCCGGCCCCTGCCCGGAAGAAACTCTCCTACAAGGAAGCCCGCGAGTACGCTGCCATCGAGCAGCAGATCGCCGCCGCCGAATCCCGCCAGGCCGCTGCCCAGTCCGCTCTCAGCAACCCGGCAATCCAATCCGACGCGCCCGCTCTCATCGCCGCCCACGCCGAACTGGAACAGGCCACCTCCGCCCTCGATCAGCTCCTCACCCGCTGGACCGAACTGGAAGAAAAGCAGCAGTAGTTGTTGTTCCTCAACCTTGAGACCTTGAAACGTTGAATCCTTGAAACCTTGAAACCTCGAAACATTGCACCGCCTTCACACCTGCGCCTCCCGTGCTTTATCCTTCAGGAGCAGTGCTTCTCTCAGGAGATCGCAACGTGACCAGACGCGCTCTTACTTTCGTTCCCCTCCTGCTTCTCGCCTTCGTCCTTTCTCCGCTTGCCTCCCAGCCGCTCTCTGCGCAAAGCAGAAAGCCGGAGACCGCCGCGCAGGAATTGGTCTTCGACGAGCGCGCCGCCGCCGAGGTTCTCAGCCACCTCCGCGATGGCCTGGAAGGACACTCCCAGCGCCTCCTGCTCTCCGCCTTTGACGGCGACAAAATGGACGGATTCCTCACCTTCTCCGATCAGATCGAAGCCTACTTCACCCGTTATGAAAGCTTCCGCCTCACCTACCACATCCTCCAGACCTCCCAGGAGAGCGACGGACGCGGCATCATCCTCGCCGACTTTCAGGTGGAAAACGAGCCGCGTGGCGGAGGCCGCATCTCCCGCCGCCAGGCCCAGCTCCGCTTCGAACTCGTCCACGGCCCCAGGGGATGGAAGATCGTGGACATGAACCCCCGCGGCTTCTTCTCCTAGCGATCCAAAAAGGGTTTAACCTTGAAACCTTGAAACTCTGAAACCTTGAAGCCTGGAGTCCTTCCTCCCTCCCACTTCAGCACCGTTCTCTCCTGGAACACATTCGTAGTCCCCGCCCTCACCTTCTTAGTTCCATCCGCCTCAATCTGCGTTTCAATGGACAAGTCTTTTTCTGGCTCCAGCGTTTCCGGATGTCAGTTCAATGGGAGGCCAATTCATAATGTTCGCCCCTGAAGTGGATCATTCCAATTCATACCAGCCCGAAGTCCCGGAGCTCTTTCCCAGTGACGAACTCCAGCAACTTCTTAACGTTCTTCAACTCCTCAATCTCCAGCAGGCCAATATGGCGTTTGTGGCAACCCACTAGTCTGAGGAGTCATCACAGCCTTCGAGGGATTCTGGATAGCTCCCATGAAATTCCTCTTCACCAAGGGCGGGAGGTGCCACTCCCGCCTTTTAATTTGTCTGCCGCCGTTCCATCCTCTCCGCCCCAATCTCTCCCGCTTACAATGTCTTTATGCCGCGTCTCTACCCTGAGCTTCCCATCGTCGGAGTTGGCGCCGTCGTCCTGCATGAAGGCCGTGTGTTGATCGTGCGCCGCGCCAATCCTCCTCTCCAGGGGGAATGGTCCATCCCCGGAGGAGCGCTCGACCTTGGCGAGAGGCTGCGCCACGGCCTCGCCCGCGAAGTCCGCGAAGAGACCGGACTCGAGGTCGAGGTCGGTCCGTTGCTGGATGTCTTTGATTCGATCTTTCCTGACGCCGAGGGACGCACCCAGTACCACTACGTGCTCATCGACTATCTCTGCCGCCCGCTCTCCGGAACGGCCACCGCCGCCAGCGACGCCAGCGAGCTGCGCTGGGTCCATCCCGATGAGTTGGAGCATCTCGGCATCAAGCCGGCCACCATCGGAGTGATCCGCAAAGCCTTCGCCCTCGCCGCGTCCAACCTCTAACGCCGTCGCGTGGGCATCAGGTGGAGGTGCAGGTGCCCCATTTCTGCCAGCTTTTGGCAGAAGTGGGGCTGTTGAATTTGCCCTTGAATTTGCCTTTGAACTTGTCTTTGAGTTTGCCTTTGAACTTGCTCTTGAACTCGCTCTTGAACTCGCTCTTGAACTCGCTCTTGAACTCGCTCTTGAACTCGCTCTTGAACTCCTGCGGGTGCCCCACCTTCGGCGCGCGTTTCTTGCGCGGCTAAGGTGGGTGAGCACGATGCCACACCCCAGCAATCACCCTAGCTTGGGAGAGCCGCAGGTCTTTGTCCCGGCCCTCGCCGTCTTCCGCACCGCTCTCACGGTCGCAAGGTCAGCGCCGACTGTGACTGATTTTCTATCGTGTAGTACAGCTTGTGGGTCGTGGGCGTAAAACTCGTCGGAGCCGTGTCGAAGATGATCACCCCCGGATCGCCTCCAAACGTCGTGGTCATGCACTGTGCGTTCAGTGAACCGCTCTGCCCAATCGCCGGAATCCCCATCACCGTGTTTGTGTATGTGGGCGGAGCCACCGCGTACTCCGAGAGCACCACCGCGCAACTCATCTGCACTGGACTCGCCAGGTACACCATCTCGCCCGTTTCCATCGCGTAGTTCGTTCCGTCGCTCGCCACAATGGTGAACTTCACCTTCCCTCCCGCCGCGTCTCCCGCTGCAATGTGTACGGAGAAGACGTTGGCCATGGGAACCGCGCCGGTCATTGCCTTTGGCGTGCCTGCAATCAGCAGGCGGTCGCTCATCGTGCTTGTCTGGCCGTCCACGGTCTGCATGTCCACGTTGCCCGCTGTCCCGGAACTGCTGCCGGCCGCAAGCACTAGGTTGCCTCCCGCTTGAAGCGCCGTGCCCGTCGCGGCGGAGAGCTGCTTGCTTCCGTCAGGAAACACAATCCCTCCCGCCGTGCTGTGGATTGCTCCCGCCACAGTCAGCATCTGGTCCGGCGCCGTTGTGCCTATGCCTACGTAGCCTGCGTCCGTAACGCGCATTCGCTCCGGTGCCGGAGTGTTCGTCGGCGCGGTGCCAATCTGCGTGGTGGCCAGCGTTATGTATGTGCCCTGGGCGGTGTCGCTCCAGTTCTCCGCCGCAAAGAACTTCATGTAAGCGCGGCTCCCCGGCGAAAATCCCGTCGCTCCGTAGCCCCGCCCTTGCATGGCCATGATGTTGTCGTTCACCCCAAGCGCCGTCGGCGCGGCAAGCGTGCCCCGCGCGCGCCGTCCGATGAAGTTCACCCCCACCGTGCCGTAGCCCTCCACGGTCACCGCCGCCGGATCGCTCTGCGAGATGACATTCAGGTTGAAAGCTGGCGTCGTGGTTCCAATCCCGACATATCCATTGGCCGCCTGGAAGAACGATGAGTTGCTGATGTCGCCCGCCCCATCGCTGAACACCGGCAGATAGCCCGTGTTTGCTCCGTTGGCGGAGATGGCCGCCCCAGCAATTCTTCCCGCGGCGCTGCTGACGCGGTTGCCGTTGATGAAAGTGGAAGACTCTCCGCAAGTCGCGTCGGTCCGCAGAAAAGCCGAGGCAGGCAATCCGCCGAGTCGCTCCGCGTTCGCTGCCTGCATCGCGTACGGAACGCTCACCAGCAGAATTCGCGGCTGCTCCGTCGTCCCTGGCGCATGTACCAGCACGGCCAGCCAGCGCGGAGCCTCGCCCATGAAAAGTTCCGCCGGAATCCCGGCCGCGCTCTCTGCTCCCAGCAGGGCTTCAAATTGCCCGCTTGCATCGGTCGCAAGATTCTTTGTCTCCTGCCACAGCGGCGCGCCTCCGCTCTGTTCCTCATAGATCGCAAAGGTCACGCCCGCAACGCCCGCCAGCGGCTTCCCCTCGGAGTCAAGCGCCCGCCCTTTGAATCGGATCAGCCGCGAGCCGGCCGTGCTCGCCGGGGATGCGGCCGGCGCGCCGGAGAGTTGCGCCAGCAGCCTCCCGCCGGCGGCGACAAGAATCACAACCAGAAGAACAATGCTCTCCGCAATCCGCCAACTTCCTGGTCTCAAGCAATACGCACCTTATGACGCACCGTTCTGACCCTTGCTTCATGTGGGCCGGACTGCGTGGTGCCGGGTCTTATAGCAGCAAATGTGAATGCAACGGAAGATTACTATTACTTCAAGAAATGTCAAGCCGAATGCCTCTCGCCTCCGCTCTCGCAGTCGAGCGCAAAGTAAAACGCCCCGCACTGTAGCCATGCGGGGCGCCGGTTAGCTGTGTGGATTGGCTTGAGGCGGGCTCGCTCCCGCTGCGTCCGCGCAACCCAATCTGCGCGCAATAAAAATGTAACGCAACCTGAAACGCAACCCAGCGGCAAACTCCAAAATGCGTGGAAGTCTGGCGAGTGGTTAGAGCGATTCCGCCCTAAGCCTCAGCCACCTCACTAGTCACGATTTGTATGCTACAGTCGCCTGAACTTTTTTCCATCGGACCACCTCCTCTCCAGTGTGAAGGCATCCTAGACCCGAGCCGAGGGGGTTGTCAAATAGTCATCAACCGGGGAGTGAATAGCCCTGCGCCAGGGGGTTGGCAAAGCACTCAATCCTTCGCGGGTGTGCCCAACGATTGCCCAGGTAGTAACCTTCCGAATTACAACGATTATCAGGGTAGTAAATCCTTGGAGCTTTCCGGCTTCCACACGTATGCCCCATTTTGGGGCAGTCCAACGTGCTTCAGTACCCGGAAAACGTACTGCCGCGCGATCTCGTCGAGCGAGTCGGGGCGGTTGTAAAACGTCGGAATCACCGGATAAATTGTGGCTCCCGCCTCTGCCGCCAGCGACATATTCCGCAGATGGATGCGGTTCAGCGGCGTCTCCCGCACGCACAGAACCAGCGGAATCCGCTCCTTCAGGCATACGTCGGCGGCGCGCTCGATCAACTTGGAAGCCAGGCCCTGCGCGATCTTCGCCAGCGTCCCCATCGAGCAGGGAAGCACGATCATCGCGTCCGTCGGATATGAGCCGCTGGCGATGTTCGCGCCAATGTCCTGATTGCTTTGCACCTGCGTTTTCCGCGGCTCCGTGCCCAGCAGTTGCCGCGGCAGATCGTTGCGCCCGGCGAGGCCAAGCTCTGCGGCCATCACGCGCAGGCCGCTGTCGCTGGCGATGAAATTGATGCAGCCCACGCGTTCGTCGGCCTCCAGCGCGCGCAGCATCTCGCGCGCAAACAGAGATCCGCTGGCGCCCGTCACGGCCAGGGTAATGGTGCGCGCGTGCTGTGCTCGTTCGTCGTGCATCCAACTTAGCCTAGTGCTTTGCCGTCCCAACGGCAAGTGCGCGCCGGAACGGCTGCCCCGGATGATAGGCTAGTAGCGTGGACGCGATACGTTTGAAAGCCTTGCTGGAGCAGGTGCGCGCCGGGGAAGTCACTCCCGACGCCGCGCTTGAGCAGCTCAATACTCTCCCCTTTGAAGACCTCGGCTTTGCCAAGGTCGATCATCACCGCGCGCTGCGTGTCGGCGTGCCCGAGGTGATCTTTGGCCCCGGAAAAACTCCCGAACATTTCGTGGAAATCTTCGCCCGCCTCGCCGCGCGCGGCAACAACGTGCTCGCAACGCGGGTCAACGTAGAGCAGGTTACATGCACCCTTGCGCGCTTTCCTGCCGCCGAGCACAACCCGCTTGCGCGCACCCTGGTGCTGCGGCAGAAGAGCGAGAAACTGGGCAAGGGAATCATCGGCATCGTCTCGGCCGGAACCAGCGACATCCCCGTCGCCGAAGAAGCCGCAGTGACCGCGGAAATTATGGGCAATGACATTACGCGCCTCTTTGACGTGGGCGTCGCAGGACTGCATCGTCTGCTCTCGCACAGCGAAGATCTGCGCCAGGCCCGCGTGCTTGTGGTATGCGCCGGAATGGAGGGCGCGTTGCCCTCCGTGGTGGGAGGACTGGTGGGCGTGCCGGTGATTGCCGTGCCGACCAGCGTCGGCTACGGCGCAGCTTTCGGCGGAATCGCCGCGCTGCTGGGCATGATCAACTCCTGCGCCTCGAATGTCTCCGTCGTGAATATCGACAACGGCTTCGGCGCGGCCTACGTTGCGTCGCTGATCAACCGGTTGTAGAGACAGGTTTCAAAGTTTCAAGGTTGCAAGGTTTCAAAGTTAACGGCAAGAACAAAAGCCTCGCTTTCGCTGTACGCCGCGATGGTTGTTGCAACGAAAATGTTTGCATCCACGTGGGATGCAATGCAATCTGAGTGGATAGTGACTATGACGAAGAAATGTATCAGCGCAGTGGGTGAGGAAATTCACCAGACGCGGGCCTTTGCCTCCATCGAAGAAGAACTGCTGGTGTCTCTGCTGCGCACTACGGACGTGATGCAGGAGCGCTTCGAGCAGATGATCCGCCCCTTCAATATCTCCATGACGCAGTACAACGTGCTGCGCATTCTGCGCGGCGCCGAGCCCGAGGGCCGCACCTGCGGCGAGATCGGCGAGCGCATGATCGCCCGCGAGCCCGACGTAACGCGTCTGCTGGAGCGCATGGACAAAGCCGCACTCATCAAGCGAACGCGCGACAGCAAAGACCGCCGCGTGGTGGTCACGCGCATCACCAATGCCGGCCTGAAGCTGCTGGAAGAACTCGACCCGAAGCTGCGCGAGATTGACGGACTACTGAAGCCGATGGGCGAGCGCAAGATCGAGACCATGCTCAAACTGCTGGACGAAGTGCGCGAGCATGTGCGCGAAGCGTAGCTTCGCAAGTTTTCAGAGACATTTTGCAGTGAAGAGTTGATCGCAGACAAGTGTGCCCCGCGCACTCACACGCGGGGCATACCGTGTTTACTTTGCGCTGTCGTCTTACTCGCTGGTCATGATGAACAGCGGCTTCATGTGGAAGCTCTTGTAGAGCGGGTGCAGACGCTCGGTGTTGTACTGGTCGTGTACGTTCACCAGTTTCTTGCTGCCGGTGACACAGTCGATTGGCATATCGTCGTAACGGCCATTCTTCAGGACCACGAGGCGGCCGTGGACGCGGCGCAGCAGAAGATCGAGCGCGAGGTTGCCGTAGGCCATCGGCACGATTGAGTCAATCGCGTCCGGATCTCCGCCGCGGACGAGGTAGCCGAGCTTCTGGTTGATCACATCCACCGTTTTGCCGTCGTTGAATTTCGGCGAATACTCCTTCAGCTTTTCTGAAACCAGGTCGCCGATTCCGCCCAGCTTCTTGTGACCGTAGGCATCGGTCGCCTGATCTTCATAGACCATCTCGCCGCCCTCGAACATTGCGCCTTCGCTTACCAGCACCACCGAGTACTTGCTGGGATTGCGGCGGCGATCATAGCTCAGCAGGTCGGTCAGGTGTTCGATGTTGAATTTGTGTTCGGGAATGACGCAGCGGTTGGCTGCACCGGCCATGGTGGGCAGCATCGCCGTGTAACCGGCGTAGCGTCCAAAGACCTCCAGTACGAGGAAGCGCTCGTGCGATCCGGCCGAGGTGCGCAGCGAGTTCGTCATCTGGATGGTGCGGGTGACGCAGGTGCTGAAGCCGATGCAGTAATCCGTACCGGGCACGTCGTTGTCCATCGTCTTGGGAATCGCGATGACCTTGGCACCCTCTTCATAGAGGCGCACGCCGTAGCTCAGCGTGTCATCGCCGCCGATGGGAATCATGAAGTCGATGCCGAGCCAGGAGAGATTGGCCAGCACTTCCGGCGTCAGGTCGTTGCGCTCTTCGTTGTACTTATCCCGCAGATGCTGGGGAACATTTTCCTTCTTGACTTTTCCGGGGTTGGTGCGTGAGGTATGCAGGAAGGTGCCGCCGGTTCGTCCGGCGCGGTTTACGATCTCTTCCGTGAGGACCGAAAAATTGCCGCTGTTGTCGTAGTCCTTTTCGCGGACGATATCGATCAGCCCGCCCCATCCGCGGCGGATGCCGATCACCTGGTATCCCTCGCGCAGCGCGCGAATGGTGACGGCGCGAATCGCCGGATTCAATCCCGGAACATCGCCACCGCCGGTCAAAATGCCGATGACACCTTTATGCGTCTTGATGTTTGCCATGATTCATCCCCTCGTCCATGAGAGACGGTATGAAGAAATATAATTCAATCCATGTTGCTGCCGTGGGCCGTCACATGGGCGTGATGCGGGTCACTCCATCCAGTGCGTCCGTGCAGATTTGGGCAAGCGAGCAAAGAAACGGAAGCAAGCGCCGCACAGGGTCGCGCTCTCAGAGTTACTCCACGGTCAGCCCTGGCGCGAGTTTGGAAGCTCCGTTTGCAGAGTCCTCCAACGGCGTGCCGGGGTAGTGTTTCAGATCCCAGATGTCCGCGCTGTACTCCTTGATGGTGCGGTCGCTGGAAAACTTGTGCGAACGCGCCGTGTTCAGGATGGACATGCGCCGCCACTTTGCGGAGTCATTAAAATCGGCGTCTATCTTTTCGTTGATGTCGATGTACTGCGGAAGATCGGCCACGTGGAAGAAGCGGTCTCCGCGGTTGATCAGTTCGTCGTAGATCCAGCGGAAGAGTCCCGGTTCGCTGGGCGAGAAGCGGTCATTCAGGAAGCAGTCCAGCACGCGCTTGATGCGCGGGTCGCGGTCATAGTATTCGCGCGCGTTGTAAAGCCCATTGCGCTGCATCTGCTCGATCTGTTCGGCGCGCAATCCGAAGATGTAGATGTTCTCCTCGCCGGCTTCCTCGGCGATTTCGATGTTGGCTCCGTCCCAGGTAGCCACGGTTACGGCGCCGTTCATCATCAACTTCATGTTGCCGGTGCCGCTGGCTTCCATGCCGGCGGTTGAGATCTGCTCGCTCAGGTCCGCCGCGGGTATGATCGACTCGGCAAGCGATACGCGGTAGTCAGGCAGGAAGGCAACGCGCAAAATCTGGCTGGCCTTGGGATCCTTGTTCACCACCGCCGCCACGTTGTGGATCAGCTTGATGATCTGCTTGGCAGCCCAGTATCCGGGCGCAGCCTTTCCGGCGAATAGGACGGTGCGGGCCGTCTTGGGCATGTCACCGTCGTCAACGATTCGCAGATAGTCATGGATTACGCGCAGCACATTCAGCAGTTGGCGCTTGTACTCATGGATGCGCTTGATCTGCACGTCAAACATGGAGCGCGGATCGGTGCTGACGCCGGTTTCATCGCGAATGATGCGCGCCAGCCTCAGTTTGTTCTGAACCTTCACATCGGCAAAGTGCGACTGGAAACCTTCGTCAGCGGCCATCGCCTCAAGTTTGCCCAGCTCTGAAATGTCCTTGATCCAGGCGTCGCCAATGCTTTCGCACAGCAGACGCGAGAGATGCGGATTGGTCTTGAGCAGCCAGCGCCGGGGCGCAACGCCGTTGGTCTTGTTGCTGAACTTAGTGGGCCAGAGCTGCGCGAGTTCCGGGACCAACGTGGTCTGGATCAGTTCGCTGTGCAGCGCGGAGACGCCGTTCACCGCGTGCGAGGCTACGATTGCCAGGTGCGCCATGCGCACGTTCTTGTCGTGCCCTTCCTCGATGACCGACATCTTTCGAACCTTCTCGCCATCCACCCACGAATACGCCGTGAGGGTACGCAGAAAATTGTGATTGATGCCGTAGATGATCTGCATGTGGCGGGGCAGAACGCGCTCCATCAGCGCGATGCTCCATTTTTCCAGCGCTTCCGGCAGCAGCGTGTGGTTGGTGTAGGCCACGGTCTTGCCGGTGATCTCCCAAGCGTCTTCCCAATCCAGGTTATTTTCGTCCACCAGCACACGCATGAGCTCGGCAACCGCCAGCGCGGGATGCGTGTCATTCATCTGGATGGCGACCTTCTCGGAGAAGATCGAAAAGTCGTTGTGATTCGCAAGGAAGTTGCGCGCGATGTCGCGTACAGCGCAGGCAACCAGGAAGTATTCCTGCACCAGGCGCAGTTCCTTGCCGGCCATCACCGAATCGCTCGGATACAGCACGCGCGAGATGTTCTCACTGCCAATCTTCTGTTCGACGGCGCGGATATAGTCGCCGCGGTTGAAGATGTCGATATCAAAGTCGTCAGAGGAGCGCGCCTGAAAGAGCCGAAGATAGTTGACCGTTTGGCCGTTGTAGCCTACCACCGGCATATCATTCGGCACTCCGACTACGACCTGGTAATCAAGCCAGCTCTGGCGGTAGTTGGCGCGGTCGCGCGCATTCTCCACGCGCCCGTAGAGCGGAATGACAATGGCTTCCTCGGGACGCTGAATCTGAAACGGAGTTCCGTTGGTCTTCCATCGGTCTGGCTTTTCACGCTGGAAGCCGTTGGCGATCTCCTGGCGGAACATGCCGTACTCGTAGTCAATTCCGTAGCCGTAGCCCGGCATATCCATTGTTGCCAGCGACTCCAGGAAACATGCCGCCAGCCTGCCCAGGCCGCCATTGCCAAGCCCGGCATCGGCTTCGCTCTCCAGCACCTGCTCCAGCCGGACCCCGAACTCGCGCAACACGCCGTCAAGCACTTCGTTGAGCCGCATATTGCAGACGGTGTCTCCCAGCAGCCGGCCCATCAGGAACTCCATGGACAGGTAGTAGAGGTGCTTGGCGTCAGCCTGCTGATAACGCTTGCTGGTGGAGAGCATCCGGTCGACGAATAGATCACGCACCGCGAGCGAAACCGGAACGAGCAGCTCCGCCGGGGTCAGGTGATCCAGTGTCCGCACCAGGGTGTAACGCACATGGCGTTCAATGCCCTCGCGCAGGGTTCTTGCTATGGCCGCCGTGGAGTCGAAGTTCGGTTGCGACATATATCTATCAGGAGTCCCGGAATATGAATAAATGAAGTACAGGGTAGAGCGTACACCGGCGTTAGCAAAAGCCGACGAGGAGTCAATACGCTCCTGGAGTCAAAAATGTGACGGATTTCCGCGCAGCGAACATGGCTGCCAAAAGGGTTTGCCCGCGCAAACTCTCCTCTGGATAGAATTCTACGCATGATTGGCCCGGTTGACTATCCTGCGACCCCACACGGCCCATTTCAGAACCTGAAAGCGTGCTCCAGAAGCCGCCAGTTCCCCCGGGGCATGGAGAAATCAACGGGCCAGGCCGTGTAAGAAAAATGACCGATCTTCAACCAATATTGATCTTGCTCCCCGGCCTCTCCTAGGTACAATCGGAGATGCAGAACCCCTGACAAAGTGTTCGAATCGAAAGTTGTATTCGGTAAACCGGAGCAGGGCCCCTAGAGGCATTCGCCCGGCGCTATTCAAGCAGGAAACTCCGCGCTGAAAATCATGCGCGATAACGTCGTTTCAGGAGAGCCACAATCATGAAGGAAATCACACGTAGCCGTTCTACGCGGTTGCTGTTGACGCTTCTGTTCTGCTTCATGTTTTTAATGTCCACCTCCGCGGCCTTCGGGCAGTCCACCACCGAAGGCGCCATCGGCGGAACGGTTGTTGACCCCCAGGGCAAAGTCATTACGGGCGCCACGGTCACGGTCAAGAACCTGGGCAGCAATCAAAAGAGCACCCTCAACACGGATGACCAGGGATACTTCCGCACCGGCCAGCTTGAGCCGGCGACTTACTCTGTCAGCGTCAACGCAACCGGCTTTGCTCCCTACCGCGCAGAGAATGTCATCGTCACCGTCGGCAGCTTGACCGCCGTTAACCCGCACCTCACCATCGGCACCACCGAGCAGGTGGATGTTTCAGCCGAAGCGCCGCTCATCAACGTCACCTCCGCTGATTTCGCCCCCACGTTGAACGAGACTGCAATTGAGAACCTGCCCATCAACGGCGGACGCTGGTCCAGCTTTACGATGTTGACGCCTGGCGTGGTCAGCGACTCCAACGGCTTTGGATTGGTCAGCGTTCGCGGCATGAGCCCGCTGCTCAACAACGTTACGGTAGATGGCGCCGATAACAACCAGGCGTACTTCTCGGAGGAACGTGGCCGCACTCGCGTTGGCTACTCCACTCCGAAGGTTGCCGTGCAGGAGTTCCAGGTCAACACCGCTAACTACACGTCTGAATATGGTCGTGCGGCTGGTGCGGTGGTCAACACCGTCACCAAGTCCGGTACCAATGCAATTCACGGCGAAGCCTTCTTTGAAGACCGCGACAATAACTGGGGCGCGGGCAATCCCTGGACCACATTGACCTCTGCCGTGTATGGCAATGGCAACACCAATCCGCCGACTTCGTCGCTCACCTCCCGTTACAAGCCGGTGGACGTCCGCAAGATGGGCGGCTTTGGTATCGGCGGTCCGATCATCAAGGACAAGCTGTTCTGGTTCATGGCCTATGACCGCTACAGCCGGAATTTCCCCGGCACCGCGGTTCCCTCAAACACCTCGGCGTTCTTTGGCGTGCCGGACGCTGCTCTGCCGGCTGGAGTCACCTGCGGCGGGACGGGTGCTGCCGCGCCCAGCACCATGGACTCGAACGTCTGCACGATGTCTCAGCTCACCAACAAACTCAGCAAGGTTACGTCTGTGACCGCCGCGCAGTACGCGGCTACCCAGTCAATCTGGATGCTTGACATGTTCGGGAACAGCAGCAAGCCTGGACTGATCAGCGAAACCGGACCCACACCGCGCACCGGTGACCAGAGCATCTTCTTCCCCAAGATCGACTGGATCATCAATCAGAAGAACCATGCCTCGTTCGAAGCCAACCGCATGCGCTGGGCGTCGCCCGCCGGAATCCAGACGCAGGCCACAAACAATTACGGCGTAGACACCTTCGGCAACGACTACGTTGCTGACACTTGGGGCGTCGCAAAGTTGGATACTGCCATCACCGGCATGATCGCTAACCAGTTGCGCTTCCAGTATGGACGCGACCTGGAGTATGAGACCAACCAGCCGCTCTCGAACTACGACAAGAATACGCTTCTCGGCAGCGGAACGAATCCCTATGGCATCGCTCCCACGGTCGGCCTAAGCAGCATCACCATCGGCAGCACCGTATACGGCAACCGCCTTCTGTATCCCGATGAGTTCAAGACGCAGATCGCCGACACCGTGCTTTATCAGCACGGCCATCACAACCTGAAGTTCGGCGCTGACTTTATGATGGCCAACGACACCATCAAGAATCTGTACCAGCAGTATGGGCAGTATTCATACAGCGGCCCGGCGCAGTATTTTGCCGATCTCTACAATCCGGCGCTCAAGTCGTACAGCAGCTACACCCAGGCGTTCCAGGGAACGTCGTACAGTAATCCAGTGCATGCGTATCAGTTCAGCACCAAGGACTGGTCGATCTTCGCGCAGGATGACTGGAAGGTCAGCCGCCGCTTGACGGTCAACCTAGGCATGCGTTTTGACACCGAGTTGATGCCCAATGCCATTTCCAGCCTGCAAAATCAGATAGCGGTTGGCAGCCAGACGATCAACCTCGGCAAAATGCCGAACAACACGAACAACTTTGGACCGCGCGTGGGCTTTGCGTACGACATTATGGGCGATGGCAAGACGGTGCTGCGTGGCGGTTACGGCATGTACTTCGGACGCATCGTTAATGCCACGATCTACAGCGCCATGACCGCAACCGGCAACCTCGGTTCCAACCTGAGCCAGCCGTCGTACAACCTCAAGTACAACTCTGCTTGCGCTCCTCAGTTCCCGACCGTCCTGTCGGTTGCTCCTGGCTGCTCGGCAGGTCTCACGCTGAACTACATGGATCCGAACTTCAAGTCTCCGCAGATCCATGAGTTCGACTTGGCCTTGCAGCACGAGATTGGCTGGCACATGGTGTTTTCAGCCAGTTGGCTCGGCAGCTACGGCCGTCACATGGCGAGCTTCACTGACAGCAACCTGGCAAACCCCGGCACTCCGTACTGTGGAAACAGCACCGGCGCCCAGATTGCCCTGGTGGGCGGTGTCTGCACCGGAACCATGCTGACCCCGATGTCCACCATCAACTATGCGTTGAGCAATCAGGTGAGCGGCAATCAGGTCTCCGGTATGCCACTGCCAAATTCATTCGGGGTCACCACGCCGTTTTACACCTCGCGTCAGAACTTCCAGTACGGCGGAATCATCGAGACCACCAGCAACGTCAACTCAAGCTATAACGCCCTGGTTCTTCAGATGGACAAGCGTTTGAGCAACCACGTTCAGTTCTCGGCGAATTACACCTGGTCGCACGCACTGGACTTCGGTGTGAACGGATCAACCTCAGCAGCTACCTATCCATCTTGGGTCGATCCGCACAACATCAAGCTCGCGCAGTACGGCAACTCGAGCTACAACGTTCCCAACCGCTTCACCTTCAATGCTGTCATTCAGTCTCCGTGGCAGGCTCAGGGCTGGAAAAAGTACCTGGTTGAGGGCTGGCAGGCGTCGCCGGTCGTGCAGATCCAGAATGGTCTGCCTTACTCGGTGAACACCTACAGCTTCTACCCGGTGGCCTATGCTGGCACTCAGGAATACCAGGGCATTTCCAATGGCATGCTGGGCGCGGGTGGTTCCTACCAGGTTCCAGGAACGGAGCGCAACGGCTGGAAACAGCGCGGTACGTATGTTATGGATATCCGCCTGTCGAAGCAGTTCACCGTTGCCGAGCGCTACCACCTGGAGTTCACGGCGGACGGGTTCAACCTGTTTAACCACGACAACATCACCAGCATCAGCACCAGCTCGGCATACTCTGGAGCCACCGCCGCACCGGCGGCTGGTACACCTTCCTCCACCGTCACGGCTCCCGTGCTCTCGCCGAACTCGGGAACCTACACTGGCGCGGCAGGCAGCCAGACTTCGTTGTTCGGCGTTCCGAACGGCGGCAACAGCAACTTCGTTTACAGTCCTCGCCAGCTTCAACTCGGTCTGCGCTTGATCTTCTAATCGAAGCTGCTTTCAACCTCGGCGGCAGCGCTTCGGCGCTGCCGCTTTTTTGCGCGCGAACAAAGGGGACGCGCCCGCAGGCGCGTCCCCTTTGCAACTGTTGACTCTACTTCCTGATCGCGATGCTGAGTTCCTTTAACTGCGCGTCAGTCACTGGAGTCGGCGCGTCCATCATCAGATCGGTGGCCGCTGCCGTCTTGGGGAAGGCAATCACCTCGCGCAGACTGGAGGCTCCGGCGAGGATCATGGCGATTCGGTCCAGGCCGAGTGCAATGCCGCCGTGCGGCGGTGTCCCGTACTGCAAGGCTTCCAGGAAGAATCCGAAGCGCAGCTTCTGCTCGGCCTCGTCCATGCCCAGGGCTTCAAAGATCTTCGCCTGTACTTCCTGCTGATGGATACGGATTGAGCCTGAACCAAGTTCGGTCCCGTTCAATACCACGTCGTAGGCGCGGGCGCGGATTGCGCCAAGCGCTGAGTTCGGATCGTTCAGCGCAGCCACGCCCTCGTCCAGCAGCCCCATGTGGTCCTCATGCAGAGAGGTAAACGGATGATGCGCGAAGGTCCAGGTTCCGGCCTGTTCGTCCCATTCGAAGGAAGGAAAATCGGTGACCCAGAGAAACTTGAAGGTCTGTCCTTCGAAGGCCTTGTGGCGCGCCGCATAGCGCTGCGCCAGGGCAAGCCTGAGTTGTCCAGCGTTGGAATAGACCGCATACGTTTCGCGCTGATGGCGCCGTTCGGCTGCGGCGTCGCCGGTAGCAGCCACCGCCTCAGCTTTCTTCGGAGCGGCCACCAGCACCAGCAGGTCACCTTCCTCGAAGCCGCTCAACTCGCGAACCTTGGCTATCACTTCCGGCCAGCTCTTTTCCAGCCGCTTGAAGTCGTCAAGAAACTTGATGGTCTTGGCCTGCTTCTCGCTGAGCAGCGCCTTGTGCTCGTCGCGTTCCTTGCGTGAGAGCTCTCCCACTTTGGGAGTGCGGATCACAACCACGGGCAGAGCTGCGTCGATCTGCAGGGTCTCAAAGGCATCCACGGGTAACAGCGCTTTCACGTCCGTCATTGCCGGCAGGCGCAGGTCGGGCTTGTCGATTCCGTATAGGCGGATCGCCTCGTCGTAGGGCATCTGCGGGAAGGGCCGCTCAATCGTGTGGCCAGCGGCGGTGAAGGCCGCGTTGAGAAATCCTTCCACCACATTGTGAATTGTCTCTTCGGTCGGGAAAGTCAGTTCAAGGTCGATCTGGGTGAACTCAGGCTGACGGTCGGCGCGCAGATCTTCGTCGCGGAAGCAGCGCGCGATCTGAAAGTAGCGGTCCATGCCCCCGATCATCAGCAGTTGCTTGAAGATCTGCGGCGACTGCGGCAGCGCGTAGAATTCGCCGGGATGGACGCGGCTCGGCACCAGGTAATCGCGCGCGCCCTCGGGAGTCGAGCGCGTCATGTAAGGCGTTTCGATTTCGTAAAAGCCTTCACCCGAAAGGTAGTTGCGAATCGCCAGCGTCACGCGGTGGCGCATCTCGATGTTGGCGTGCATCTCCGGACGGCGCAGATCGAGGTAGCGGTACTTCAGACGCACTTCCTCGTTCACCGTCACGTTGGCGTCTCCAGGAAAGAACGGCGGCACCTTGCTCTCGTTGAGCAGCTTCAACTCGGAGGCGATCACCTCGATCTCGCCCGTCTCCATCTTCGGATTGCGCGTGTTCTCCGAGCGCAGTTCCACCTTGCCGGTGACGGCCAGAACGTATTCGTTGCGCACGGACTCGATGCGCCCGTGCATCTCCGGATTGCGCTCTTTGTCGAAGACAATCTGGGTGATGCCCGAGCGGTCGCGCAGGTCGATAAAGATCAGGTTGCCATGGTCGCGCCGCCGGTTGACCCAGCCCATCAGAGTGATCGTGCTTCCCGCATCGGCAGAGCGTAATTCGCCGCAGCGGTGCGTCCGCTTCAAGTCGCCTAAGAAATCAAGTTGCATGGTCGCTTTCCGTCTTGCGGAGTGAAACTCCGCATTCTCCATCGTACGACAAATGGCGCGCCCCAAGCGCACGCGCCAACTGTCTGGTGAAATTCGAGCTCTTAACTGCCCAGGTATGTCAGCAGTTCTCCGCACAAAACCGTAATCTGCTCGCCGCTCTTCAAATCCTTCACCGCGTAGGCGCCGGCCTGAACTTCGTTTTCTCCGACGATGACGGCAAAGGTCGCGCCCAGCTTTTCAGCGGTCTCAAAACTCTTCTTCAGCCGGAAACCTTCATCGCTCACGTCTGCCGTAACGCCGCCCGCGCGCAACTGTTTGGCGAGCTTCAGCGCGTGGCGGTTCATCCCTTTGCCCAACGGAATGACGAACGCCGTCAAGGGCGCGAGTGCCTGCTGCTGCTGTGCCTGCAAGGCCAGCACAAGCCGGTCTTCGCCGATGGCAAAGCCGATTCCCGGAGCCTTCGGCCCGCCGATCTGCTCGCTTAATCCGTCGTAGCGGCCGCCGCCCAGCACCGCGCTCTGCGCGCCCAACTCACCGTGAGTGAACTCAAAAGTGGTTCGCGTGTAATAGTCCAGGCCGCGCACCATGCGCTCGTTCACCTGGTAGGGAACTTCGAGAACATCAAGAATTGCCCTTACCTCGGCGAAGTGCTCGCGGCAGCCTTCGTCGAGATAGTCGGCGATTTTTGGCAGCTTCTCGATGATCGGCTGATCGGCTGGAACCTTGCAGTCGAGCACGCGCAGCGGATTGGTCTCCGCGCGCCGCTGGCAGTCGCCGCAGAGCTGATCCTTGACGTCCGCGAGGGCGTCGCGCAATGCCTGGTTGTAAGCTGGGCGGCAATCCAGGCAGCCGACGGAATTCAGGTACAGCGTCCAGCCGTTCAGCCCCACGTTGTCCAGCAGTGCGGTCAGCATATCCAGCACTTCAGCGTCACGCATGGGCAGTTCACTGCCCGCCGACGGAGGTCCGATCACCTCTGCCCCGATCTGGAAGAACTGACGGTAGCGGCCCTTCTGCGGACGCTCACGCCGAAACTGCGGCCCGATGTAGTAAAGCTTCTGGAGCAGTCCGCTGCGTCCCAGCTCGTGTTCGATGTAAGCGCGCACCACGCCGGCTGTGTTCTCCGGGCGCAGCGTCAGGGTCTGCGTTTTTTCGCTGGCGGCGCGGGCCTTGTCTTCCCAGGTGAACATTTCCTTGGAGACAATGTCGGTTTCCTCGCCTACGCCGCGGCTGAATAGCTCGGTGGACTCAAAGACGGGCGTGCGAATCTCGTGGTAGTTATAGCGAGCGAATACCTCGCGCACCTTGCGCTCCACAAAGTTCCAAAGTTCAGTGTCGGGGGGCAGCAGGTCGCGGGTCCCGCGTACAGCCTTGATCATTTTTTTCCGTTCCTCGCCCGGAAGTTCTGCTCGTCCGGGTATGGATATTCCATCTGCCGTGCGGCTTGCCGCGCGATGGTCTGTCCGTAGGTCTGCGCCACCAGGTACAGCGCCATATCAATGCCGGCGCGGATACTGTTGGCTGTCGTGATGTTGCCGTCCACAACCATCGGCAACTCCGGCAGCAGGGAAGTGCGGGGAAAGCGCTCGCGGAAGAAATCCACCGACCGGAAGTGCGTCGTCGCCGTCTTTCCAACCAACAGTCCAGCTTCGCCCAGCAGCAGGGAGCCTGTTCCCACCGAGGCGAGCCGGTCCACCTGCGGCGCCATCTTCTTCAGCCAGTCCAGGTACTCGGGCTGATGCATCAGGGCGCGCACGCCATGTCCGCCGGGGACCAGCAGCATATCCAGCGCCGGACACGAGCCGAGATCTTCATCCGGCAATATCCGCATGCCGCCGCTGGCGCGCACCAGTTCCTTGTTCTCGGACACCAGCAACTGGCGAATCGGCGAGTGCGTTTCGCGCCGTGTGTCCTCATCCAGGCGGGTGGTGGCAAAGACCTCGAAGAGACCGCAGAAGTCCAACACTTCCACATCGGGATAGATCAGGATGCCGACCGTTTTTTCCGCCGTGGTCAGCGGGTTGTCGTTGGCGCTCACTGGCCCAACTCCCGCAGGTATTGCTCTTTATAGCCAAGGTAGTTCGTGCGATACGTCAAAATCGAGGCTTTCTCCTCTTCAGTCAGATAGCGGCGAAACTTTCCCGGCGCGCCCATCCACAGCGAACCCGGTTCCACCACGGTTCCCTCCGGAATCAACGTTCCGGCGGCGATAATCGAATCATGTCCTACACGTGCTCCGTTCAGGATGATGACCCCCATGCCAATCAGGCAGCGGTCTTCAATTACGCATCCGTGCAGGGTTACGGTGTGGCCCACGGTCACGTCATCGCCCAGTTCGACGGGCCACTTTCCCAGCATTCCATGCAAGACTGAGTTGTCCTGGATGTTGGTATTTGTGCCGATACGAATATAGTGTACGTCGCCGCGAACCACCGCATTCATCCAGATGCTGGCGTGCTCGCCGAGCACCACATCGCCGATCACCTGCGCGGAGATGTCCACATAGCAGGTGCTGGGAATGGTGGGCGTCACTCCTTTATAAGGCCGAATCATTCGAATCCTCCGCGTTGGGAACTGGTTCGGCATCATTGCCAGCCGGAGCCTCGCACCCCTTCGTGCGCAAATCGTCCCCAAAATATTGACCATACCAGAACCAATGGCCCGGCGAAACCGCCAAAAACGCCGTGTCGTCCCAGGCGGCGCCCGCGTTGGCGAGCCTGCAGCCCGCCTGCCGAACCCCGCCTTCGCCGCGCCAGTCCCTCAAAACTGTGCCAATGCTTCGTTAAAATACTTCGCCTTAACCCGGATTCAGTAGTAAGATTTCGGCAATCATAAGAGTTCTTCAAACGTCTTAGCGGGCGTCGCGGGAACGGATTGTCGTGGTCGATTCCGCGGTACGACAGCACTTATACAAGCAGTCAATATGCGCCTGGCCGTTGCCAGGGGTTCGCCTTTGTTAACCTCCGGTGTCGGACAAACGGAGATCAGGCGGGCAGCGCGCGCGGCATGAGACTAGCGCAGTGGCAATGTTGTGGAGTTGGGGCTGAAAGGGGAACCCATGGAATTCCAGGACAGAGTGCTGAAGTGCGTGGACTGCGGGGAGGATTTCATTTTCACCGCAGGAGAACAGATCTTCTTCCACGACAAGCAATTCAAGAACCTACCCAAGCGGTGCAAGACCTGCAAACTGAAACGCGCCCCCGCTCCGGGAGCGCCGAGCCGCTTTACCAAGCAGGAGACCGTTGCGGTCTGTTCGGGATGCGGGAAGGAAACTGTCCTCCCATTCCGGCCCACCCAAGGCAGGCCAGTGTTCTGCCGGGAGTGTTTCGGCCAACAAAAGAAGACATCCGGCGCATCTGCCTAAGGGTTTCCTTCCCGTGTCTGGCCCTCTGCTCAATCCTGCGCCGTATCCAGGGCGGAGGGTTTCGGGAAGGGAAACTCTCGGACCGGCTATCCAACACTCACAGCGCAGAGTTCTGCTACGGGCTACCCGTTCCGGGACGCCGAACTCGCGATTCCAGGCTTGGTCTTCCCTTGCTTGCTGTCCTGGTGAGTCACCAGCAGCGCTTCAATCTGCCGCAACAGGTCGCTGGTATTCATGGGCTTCACCAGCAGTGACTCCGCGCCCTCGCTCTTCCAGTCGCCTCCCAGATCCGGGTACGCGGTAAGTATCGCCGTCGCCGGATTGTAGGACTGTGAACGCGCGAAGCGAATGACCTCGTACCCCGCCGCTTCATTCTCCATGCGCATGTCGGTGATCACCATCTCAAAGGTGCCGACGGACAGCTTCTGTCCCGCCTCGCGCGCCGAGGCTGCGGTCGCTACCTCGAAGCCATTCATTTCGAGAATCGCCTTCAGGGTCAGCAAAATCGCCAGTTCATCATCTACAAGCAGAATGCGTCTCTTCATTGCAGGCTCCGAGTTGAATTGGAAAGCGGTCTCGATTGCCGAAGCCGAATCCTTGCGATGCCGAAGGCCAGCCATACTCCGTGGCTGACCGAGCAAGAAATATAGCAAAACAATTGCAGGACAGGAACAGCGAAGCCAGTAAAAACCGGTGCGGGAAGCACCCCAATTTGCCCATATAATACTCCCGTGGGCAGTTTCTATGTTGAAAACTTCGGTTGTCGTGCCACCCAGGCCGACGGTGCGGCGATTGAACGCCAACTGACGGATCGCGGACTGTCACGAGCAGGCAGTGCTTCCGAAGCCGAAATTGTCGTGTTGAACACCTGCACTGTCACATCTACCGCCGATCAGGACGCGCGCGCTGCTATCCGGCGGATTCACCGCAACAATCCCTCCGCGCGAATTCTCGTCACTGGATGCTATGCCCAGCGCGCTCCCGAAGAAATTGCAGCCATCGAGGGCGTCTCGCTCGTGGTTGGAAACTCGCACAAGCATCGTCTTGCCGAGATCGCCTCCGGCAACGGCTTTGTCCCGCTGGGTTCCGTTGTGAACGCCTCGCTTTCCGGTGCGTCGCAGGCTTCCGCGGCGCAACGCGCGCCCATCGTGGTCGAAGACATCTTTGCCCACACCGAACTGCTGGCAGCGCCTGTCTTCGACTCCGATAACGAGAAGACTCGCCCCAACCTCAAGGTGCAGGACGGCTGCAACAACCGCTGCTCCTTCTGCGTAATCCCGTTTGTGCGCGGCCGCAGCCGCTCGCTTCCACTCGGCGAGGTTCTGCACAACGTCGATCAACTGGTGGCCAATGGCTATAAGGAACTGGTGCTCAGCGGAATCAACCTGGGACGCTGGGGCCGCGATCTTGGACGTGACGTGAGTGACAGCATTGGCCGCGCCCGTTTCGTCGATCTCCTCCGTGCCATTCTGGAGCGCACCAGCGTACCTCTGCTGCGCATCAGTTCCGTGGAACCCATGGACTGGAGCGACGAACTCATCGCTCTTGCCGCCAGCTCCCCGCGCATCGCCAAACACGCACACGTTCCGCTGCAGAGCGGCAGCGACCGCATTCTGAGGCTGATGCACCGCCGCTACCGTCCCTGGCATTACGAAGACCGCATCCAGCGTATCCACGCCGCCATGCCCACGGCTGCAATCGGCGCCGACGTCATGGTCGGCTTCCCCGGCGAGAGCGAAGAAGATTTTGAGCAGACTCGGGCCTTCATCGAGCGCCTGCCCTTCACCTACCTGCATGTCTTTACCTACTCATCGCGCCCCGGCACGCCTTCGGCCAATATGCAGGAACAGGTTCCAGTTCAGAAGGCTCGCGAGAGGAATCGAGTGCTGCGGGAACTTGCAGCTGGCAAGAAGAACTGCTTCCAGCAGCAGTTTGTCGGCAGCACCCTGCGCGCGCTTACTCTTACACAGATTTCACAGGGGCGCACCGAGGCGCTGACGGACAACTATCAAAAACTGTGGCTTCAGGGTTCGCTTCCGCCGAATCAAATGCTCACTGCGCGCATCCATTCCATTGAGGGCGAAGCGCTGGTTGGCGAAGTCAGGTAACAGCCAAGCGCTGGAAACTTAATCGCTGAAAGGTTCCGCATGTCTACTGTTTTTGATTTTTCCGCCAAACTCAACAATGGGGAAGAGAAGGCGCTCGCCGACTATCGCGGCAAGGTCCTGCTCATTGTGAACACCGCCAGCAAGTGCGGCTTCACACCCCAGTACAAGGGGCTCGAAGAGCTCTACCAGAAATACCGCGACCAGGGACTGGAGATTCTCGGCTTCCCGTGCGATCAATTCGGACACCAGGAGCCCGGCTCGGACGAGGAAATTCGCGGCTTCTGCGAGTTGAACTACGGAGTCACTTTTCCGCTCTTCTCAAAGATCGAGGTGAACGGCGATAGCGCGCATCCGCTGTACAAGCATCTGAAAGCTGCTGCCGGTGGCTTGCTGGGAGACGGCATCAAGTGGAACTTCACCAAATTTCTGGCCGGGCGTGATGGAAAAATCCTGGACCGTTATGCTCCTGTCACCACACCGGAAAAGATTGGCGAAGACATCGCGAAAGCGCTCCAGGCGTAGCTTTGTGGGGTTTTACGCGGCCCCGGCCTCTCTCTGCCTGTGCTCCAGCACAACTTCCTTTCCGTGCTATACTTTAAGCGGTTTAAGTACCACCGGAGGACCGTATCGATAAGCGTTTTATCCGCACCAATGAGCGCATTCGCGTCCGCGAGATTCGCGTGATCGACGATCAGAGCGAGCAACTCGGCATCATGACACCTCTCGATGCGCTCAAAATTGCCAGGGAAAAAGGACTCGACCTGGTGGAGGTTTCACCCACCGCGCAGCCCCCTGTCTGCCGCATCATGGACTTTGGTAAGTACATGTATGAGCAGGAGAAGAAGGAACGCGCGGCCAAGAAGAACCAGAAAGTCATCACCATCAAGGAAGTGAAGTTCCGCATCAACGTGGACGAGCACGATTATCAGACCAAAAAGAACCATGCTCTGCGCTTCCTCAGTGACGGTGACAAGGTAAAGGCGACCATCTTTTTCCGTGGACGTGAAATGACCCGCCAGATGCTCGGTCGTGAGATCCTGCAGCGGTTGATCAAGGACATCGCGGACAAAGCTGTTGTGGAGAACATGCCACGGCAGGAAGGCAACACCCTGCACCTGATTCTGGCTCCGCCCAAGGTTCAGAAGTAGCTGTAAGGGCGCAGGCAGTTTTCGTTTGCGCTTCCCCGTAAGCCGCTTTCCGCGACATGTTTTGCGGGCTTCCCCACCGGGCCAGTTTGCCCGGAGAGGCTGTTCTCGTGTTTAATAACAATAGTTGTTTTTAGGACCCAGACAATGCCGAAGATGAAGACTCACAGTGGCGCTTCCAAGCGCTTCAAGAAGACGGGCACGGGCAAGGTAAAGCGCGGTTTCGCTTTCCAGCGCCACATCCTGACTTCGAAGGGCACCAAGCGCAAGCGCCAGATGGATATGGGCGGAATGATCGACAAGTCCGATCTGCCTAAGATCCTGAGGATGATCCCCTACTAGTTGGGGCGATCTCCCGCCGGACGGCATCGATTCGTCCGGTGCAACAAGGGTGAAAACCCGGGTGTGTGAAGAGGTTCAAGGGTTCAAAGCCTCCTGCCTCCAGCCGCCATAATCCCGCGGAATTAAGTTCCAGCGGATGTTTCTAAAAGGAAGGTAGCAGCAATGCCTCGCGTAAAACGTGGTACTAAGCGCCGTGACAAGCGCAAGAAGATTTTAGAGCGCGCCAGTGGGTACTTCCTCACTAAGTCGAAGCTCTATCAGGCAGCACAGGAAGCCGTACAGCGCGGCCTCAAGTTCGCTTTTACTGGCCGTAAGCAGAAGAAGCGTCAATACCGTTCGCTCTGGATCGTGCGCATCAATGCCGCAGCCAAGCTCAGCGGTCTCAGCTATTCGCAGTTCATTCACGGTCTGAAAGTCGCAGGCATCGAGCTCGACCGCAAGATCCTGGCAGACATCGCCGTGCATGATCCCGCGGGCTTCGCCGCCCTGGTCGTGCAGGCCAAGGCCGCCGTGCCGGCGCAGGCGTAAAGCAGAACTCGACCAAAGTACTGAAAGCCACGAATGGCACGGAAACACGAACCTCAGATGGCTCGTGTGTTCCTCAAACCATTCGTGGCTTTTCTACGTTTGCCACGCACCGTAGGGCTGTCAGCCAGTAACCAGGAGCAGCAAAGCACCCATGTACAACGTTCCCAAGCTCGAAGATTTCTCTCCCGCCGCGCTCGATGCGGCCACTGCAGAGCTTCTCGCGGCGCTCGTCGCGGAGTCCCAGGCCGCCGCCGATCCCAAGGCCTTTGAAGAGTTCCGCAACCGCTGGATGGCCCGCAAGAATGGCTTGCTCTCGCAGGTCAACGATCTATGGCTTAAGGCAGCACCCGGCCCCGCCAAGCGCGACGTAGGCCAGCGCGTCAATGCCCTCAAGCAGCGCGCGGAAGCCCTGGTCTCTGAGGCCGAGCAACTTGCCGCCAGCTCAGGGCTCTCCGCACGGCTCAAGGCCGAGACCATTGATATCTCGCTGCCCGGCATCGAGCGTCCGCTTGGCGTGCGCCACCCCGTGCTTCGCACCCTCGACGAACTGATCTCGGTATTCGTCAAGATGGGCTACTCCATCGCCGAGGGCCCCGAGGTTGAGAGCGATTACTACAACTTCGAGGCGCTGAACTTTCCGCCCAACCATCCCGCGCGCGATACCCAGGACACGCTCTTCATCGCCAACCAGGAGCTGAAGGCGCAACGTGACCGCCTCCTGCTGCGCACGCACACCTCGCCCGTGCAGATTCGCACCATGGAGAAGCTTCAGCCTCCAGTGCGCGTCATCTGTCCCGGCAAGGTGCATCGCAATGACGCGCCTGACGCCACGCACTCGCCGGTCTTTCACCAGCTTGAGGGCCTCTGCGTCGATACCAACATTACCTTCGGCGACCTGAAGGGAACGCTCGACCACGCCATGAAGTCGCTCTTCGGCTCGGCGGTCAAGACCAGCTTCCGTCCGTCGTTTTTCCCCTTCACCGAACCCAGCGTCGAGGTATCCATCTCCTGCCCATTCTGCGGAGGCAAGGGCTGCCGTCCCTGCAAACAGAGCGGCTGGATTGAACTTCTCGGCGCGGGCATGGTCGATCCCAACGTCTTCGGCTTCGTTGACTACGACCCGAAGAAGCTCAGCGGCTTCGCCTTCGGCATGGGCGTGGAGCGGCTGGCGATGATGACCTACAACGTCGATGACATCCAGCAGTTCTTCTACGGCGACATGCGCTTCCTGGAGCAGTTTGCGTAATGAAAATTTCACCGAATTGGATTCGTGACTTCGTCTCTCCCGCCGCCAGCGATCGCGACGTGGCCGAGGCTCTTACCGTCAGCGGCATCGCCATTGAGGGCTACTTCGGACAGGGCGACGACCAGACCTGGGAAGCCGAGATCACCACCAACCGCGTCGATGCCATGAACCACTACGGCGTCGCTCGCGAGGTCTCAGCCATCTACGACCTTGATCTTGTGCCACTCGCGCCGAAGGTCTCAGAGAACGGCCCCGCTAACTTCTCCATCGCCATTGAAGACGCCGAAGGCTGCGCGCGTTACACCGCCCGCATCGTTCGCGGAGTAAAGATCGCACCAGCCCCGGCGAAGATCGCGCATCGCCTCGAACTGGTCGAGCAGCGCAGCATCAGCAACGTTGCCGACGCGTCGAACTACGTGCTCAACGAAATTGGCCAGCCCACGCACGCCTTCGATCTCGACAAGCTCGAAGGTGGCAGGATTATCGTGCGCCGCGCCCGCGCCGGTGAGACGATCACCACGCTCGATGGCGTCAAACGCCAGCTTGAGCCAGAAGACCTCGTCATTGCCGACGCCGTAAGGCCCGTCGCGCTCGCTGGAGTGATGGGCGGCGAAGCGACGATGATCACCTACTCCACAAAGAATGTTCTGATCGAGTCCGCGTGGTTTGATCCAGCGTCCATCCGCCGCACTGCCCGCCGCCTTGGCATGCACACCGACGCTTCGCACCGTTACGAGCGTGGAGCCGATCCCGGCATCACGCAAACCGCCTGTGCCCGTGTCGCTGAACTGGTTGTTGCCTCGGCCGGCGGCGCGGTTTCTGCTGAGATTGACGCGGTAGCGCGCGCCATTTCTCAGCCGCGCATCGCACTGGCCTCCGCGGAGGTCAAGCGCATCCTCGGCGTGGAGATTCCTTCCCAGGAGATCGCCCGCATTCTGCAACGTCTCGGTTTCATTGTCGAAGGCAGCGATGCGGAATTCTTGGTCGTCGTGCCGACCTGGCGCCTGGATGTGGAGCGCGAAATCGATCTTATCGAAGAGGTAGCGCGAATTTACTCTTATCTGAAAATTCCGAGCACGCTGCCATCCTTTGCGGGCGGAGTCGTCGAGTTACCGAACGCCCGCAAGCAGGCTGCGCTGCGTGGACGCCTTCTCGCGCTAGGCTACAACGAATCGCTTTCATCCACGTTCATCCCGCAGGAGGACGCGCGCTTCTTTGCCTCGAACGGGGCCAGCGCTGAGCCTGTGCGCATCGCCAATCCGTTAAGCGAGGAGGCGGCTTATATGCGCACCACCCTCGTTCCCGGATTGCTGCTGCAAGCTGCGTATAACCTGAATCGCGGCAACGCCGATGTTCGTCTATTTGAGGCAGGACACGTTTACGCCATGCAGGGAGAGGCCGTTGATGAGCACAACGCGCTTGCCTTCGTCGCTACCGGGGCCGTGCGCGAATCGAGCGTCCACGGCAAGCCTGAACGAAGTGATTTCTTCCAACTCAAGGGAGACATCGAACAACTTCTCGCTGCCTTCCACGCGGCTGATGTGAAGTTCGACCGCTCTGTGCCCTCGTGGCTGCATCCGGGGCGCTCTGCCCGCGCCCAGGTCGCCGGCAAAACGGTTGCGATTTTCGGCCAGCTTCATCCCGAGGTTGCCGCCGCCCGCAAACTTAAGCAGGATGTTTTCATCGCTGAGATATTTGTCGAGGAGCTTTACGAACTTGCACTGCGCCAGCCCGCCTACATGCCCATCTCAAGGTATCCGGCAGTTGAGCGCGACTTCTCGTTTGTACTTGGCGATGCCGTGGAGTTTGAAGGGATACGCCAAGAACTCTCCGCGCTGGCGATCACCGAACTCGCGGCAATCCTGCCGGCAGAGGTCTTCCGCGGAGGATCACTCGCCGCGGGAACCTATTCTTTCCTCTTGCGCGTCCGCTTCCAGTCCGCCGGGCGCACCCTGCGCGACGACGAAGTCGCTAACTGGTCGCAACAAATTGTGAAGGCGGTCGAGTCTTTGGGCGGAACTCTGCGCCAGTAAGGTCAATTGCGCTGCCAAAGCCCCGTGGGATCACCGCGGGGCTTTGGCGATTTTGCTTTGTCGATTTCAGTGATTCGCCGTTACGCCCCGCTCACCGCGTCCGCTTCTTCCGGCAATAGAGGCTCGTCTTCGCCGCTTGCGTCCAGCAGATCCGTCGGCAGATTTTTCTTCGATTTCACGCCTAGCGACTTCAACATCTCCGCCTGCCGGATCACATTTCCCTTGCCGGTGGAAAGCTTATTGAGCGCAAGGCCGTAGCTCGTCTTCGCCTGCTCCAACCGGTCGCCGATACTTTTCAGGTCGTCCACAAACCCCACCAGCTTGTCGTAGAGTTCTGCCCCGCGATTCACAATGTCCTGCACGTTCTGCTTCTGCCGCTCCTGCCGCCACAGATGCGCCACCGTGCGCACCACAAACAGCAGCGTGCTCGGACTCACCAGCAGCACGTTGCGCTCGTAGGAACTGCCCCACAACTCGGCATCGTTGCTGATGGCGGCCATGAACGCGCCCTCGATGGGAACGAACATGCACACAAAGTCGATCGACTGAAGTTGATGCAGCGACTGGTAGTTCTTCTCCGCCAGCTCCTTGATGTGTTTGCGGACTGACTCCATGTGCCGCGCCAGCGCCGCCTTGCGCGCCTCGTCGCTCTCCGCGTTGACGTACTCGTTGTAGGCCGTCAGCGAAACCTTGGAGTCGATCACCAGGTGCTTGTTCTCCGGCAGCCTCACGATCACGTCGGGCCGCACCTGCCGCGACTCATCATTGCGGAAGCTGTTTTGCACAAAATACTCTTCGCCTTTGCGCAGCCCCGAAGACTCCAGTATCTTCTCAAGAATCATTTCCCCCAGGTCGCCCTGCGCCTTTGCCGAGGTAGTCAGCGCCCGCGTCAGGTTACTTGTGTCCGTGGAGAGCTGCTGGTTCAGTCCCATCAGCAGGCGCACCTGTTCGGAGAGCGCCGAGCGGTCCTTGCCCTCCTGCACATACACCTCTTCCACCTTCTGCTGGAAGCTCTTGATCTTTTCCGCAAGCGGCGTCAAAAGTTGCGCAAGATTCGTCTGGTTCTGCTCCGTGAAGCGTTTCGTTTTTTCTTCCAGAATGTCGTTGGCGAGCGTCTTAAACTGGTTGGAGAGCTCAACCCGCGCCGCCGTCAATAGCTCAAGTTTCTCGCTCGACTGTTGCCGCTCGGCGCCCAGTTGCTGCTCAAATTGGCGCTCCTGCTGCCGCAATTGTTGGGCGGACTGAAGCTCTTGCTGCTTGAGTTGTTCGGTCAGCCTTGCAACTTCCAATTCTGCGGTAAACCGGGCTTCAGTACTGAGTTTAAGTTCGCCGCTAACTTTGGTAAGTTGTTCATGAATCGACGCGAGGCTATTCTTATTTGAGGCCAACTCCGCGTCCAGGGCGGCTAACTGCGAGCGCAGGACAGCGGAACGGGCGGCGAGAATCACGGCGGTGATACATGCTCCGAAAATCGATGCAAGGATAGCGGTCAACACGATGGTGAACATGAGGCGGGCTCCGAATTCTTGGATTGTAACTCAGCTTCACGGTGGGAGGTTATCGGCGTGTGCGCTGCTTCTGCTCCTGCCGTTGCTGCTGGCCGCCGCCTCGGTTGCGCAATCTCCTGCGAACTTCGATTCCCGGGCCGAGCAGACGATCTTCCAACTCGTCAACCGTGAGCGTCACTCGCGTGGCCTGGGAACGCTGATATTCGACGAGCGATTGCAGCGGGCTGCGCGCAAGCACGCCGTACTGATGGCCGCAGCCGGAACCGTGGAACATCAACTCGAGAGCGAACCAAAGCTTGCTTTCCGGCTCGGTGATGAAGCCGTGCGATTTGACGCCAGCGGAGAAAACGTCGCACGCACCTCAGGCCCGGAGCGCGCCCACACGGCCCTCATGAACTCGCCCGGCCATCGGGCCAACATCCTGGATCCGCAGTTCAACTCGGTTGGCATCGGCGTGGTCAGCACCCCACAGGGGATCTATGTGACGCAGGATTTTGCCCGCCGTCTTCCCAATGCGACCGTGGAGGAAGCCGAACAGCGCGTCGCCGCCAATCTGAACCGGCTGCGGCGAACCATCGGTTTGCCAATCTGGAGCCAGGTTCCAGCGCCCGAATTACGCAGGCACGCATGTGAGATGGCCGCGCACGATAAGCTCAATCCACGCGCCGGACTTTTATCCACCAAGGTCAGCAGCTCTGTCGCGTTCACCGCAATTGATCTCAACCAGGTTCCCGACTCGCTTGACCGGCTCAAGATCAGCCCCTCCACTGCATTTTCAGTCGGTGCCTGCTACCAGGCCAGCGCAACCTATGAGAATCCGGTCTTCTGGATCATCGTAGTGACCTACTTTTAATTGCAGGAATTATCTCCGTCCACAGGAACTGTGCGCGCCGTGCCGCCGTATCTGTACCCATGCGCTAACGAACACGCGGGGTGTTCGCTCCATCGCGCAGGAGGGAAGAGCCATGGACGCCAGATTTTATTGGATGATTGACAGTAAGCCGATGCGGATTGCCATGAATGCTGCTGCCTTTGCCGTCTGGTTCGCGGCAGCCTTCGGACTCATGTTCATCGCCGTTAAAGCGTAAGATCCACCACAGCTGCCACCAATTTCGCGCATGCAGAAAACGCGGGCCTGGGTTGAACTCCGCCAGGCCCGCGTTCTTGGTTTGACGATTTTGCGTTAGACCTCGGCCGGCTCTGCTCGCTTCGCGTACTTGGATTCGACGTAATTGCTCAGAATCTGCTTGAACTCTTCCACGATGTGGTCGCCCTTGAGCGTGGTCACCAGCCTTCCGTCGATGAACACGGGAGCCTTCGGATCCTCGAACGTCCCTGGCAGCGAGATGCCGATGTTCGCGTGTTTCGACTCTCCCGGCCCGTTGACAATGCAGCCCATCACCGCCAGCTTCATTTCTTCCACGCCGTCGAATTCTTTACGCCATGCCGGCATCTGCTCACGAACATAGAACTGAATCTGCTGCGCAAGTTCCTGGAAGTAGGTGGATGTTGTGCGTCCGCATCCCGGACAGGCCGTAACCTGCGGCAGGAAGCTGCGAATTCCCAGCGATTGCAAGACCTGTTGAGCCACCTGCACCTCTTCAGTTCGGTCACCCCCCGGCGCAGGAGTCAGCGAGACGCGAATCGTGTCACCAATGCCTTCCTGTAAGAGGACTGCCAGCCCAGCCGTGCTTCCGACGATTCCCTTGGCACCCATTCCTGCTTCGGTCAGGCCGAGATGCAGGGGGTACTCGCAGCGTGCGGCCAGATCGCGGTAAACGTCCACCAGATCCTGCACGCCGCTCACCTTGGCAGAGATCAGAATGTGATCTCCGGGAAGTCCATAGCTCTCCGCCAGCTCCGCCGAGTGCAGTGCGCTCATGATCATTGCGTCGATCATCACCTCGCGCGGTTCCTTTGGCTCAGCCAGCTTTGCGTTTTCATCCATCATGCGCGCCAGAAGTTGCTGGTCCAGCGAGCCCCAGTTCACCCCGATGCGTACCGGTTTATCGTTCTCAATCGCACACTCAATCATGGTGCGGAAGTTGTCGTCGTTCTTGCGGCCGATGGAGACGTTGCCGGGATTGATGCGGTATTTTGCCAGCGCGCGCGCACACTCCGGAAAACTCTTCAGCAGCAGATGTCCGTTGTAGTGGAAGTCGCCGACGATGGGCACGAACACGCCCATGGCTGCCAACTCGTCCACAATCGGGCGGACCGCGGCGGCGGCGGCTTCGTTGTTCACCGTCACACGCACAATTTCAGAGCCGGCGCGGGCCAGCGCTGCAACCTGCTTCACCGTTGAGGCCACGTCGGCCGTGTCCGTGTTCGTCATCGACTGCACCATAACTGGTGCGTCGCTTCCTACGCGGATGTTTCCAATCTTTGCTGTAAAGCTTTTTCTGCGCTTGATGATCGCCATGGGAGACTCTTCTCTTAAGTTTATCAGCAGGGGGAGGGAGAAAGGAAAGGGCGCCCTCAGGCGCCCTTTTCCCGTGAATCCGCTGTTACTGGCCGGGCAGCATCTTGACTACATCGTTGAAGATCACCATCCCCGCGAACAGCACCAGGCAAACGAAGGCCGCCTGGTAGAGCCGGATCTTGATCGCTTCATTGATGTCGCGGCGCATGACGGATTCCACCAACAGCATCGCGATCAACCCACCGTCGAGAATCGGAATCGGCAATAAGTTGAAGAGCCCAAGTTGCAGGCTGATCATTGCCATGAACTCCATAAGGTCGTTGGCGCTGCGGTGATGCACCATCTCGCCGGATACCCTGACAATTTCGATTGGCCCGGACATCTGCTTCATTGAGACTTTGCGCTCGGCCATTCGTCCAATCAGGTCGAAGATCAGCCCGGACAGCTTTCTGCATTCTTCCACCGACCGGCTGAATGCTTCCGCTACCGGCAGTTTTTCCACCTGCATCGGTTCGGAAGCAAAGCCGATTCGATAGCTCTTCGTCTGCGGATCGATCTGGGTCAACTTGGGAGTAACAGTAAGCGTCACTCTTTCGTTCTGGCGGAGAAGTTCCAGGTGTACGGGCTTGTCCTTTGTCGTCTGCAGGTACGCCTGCATTGCGCCCGTCGCGCGAATCGGAGTTCCATCGACGGCGACGATCTCATCGCCGATCTTCAAGCCGGACTGCTCGCCCGGCATATCTTTTTCCAGCGCCGTCACAATAAAAGGTTGCCGCGGCAGCCAGCCCGCCTCGCCCGTTTGCTGTTTGCCATCGGCCTTCGGAGTCAGCGCGATTGACAATATCTCGTCGCCGCGCTTCACGCGCAGAGGAAGAGGCTGGTTCGGGCTGATCAGGATCTTATTGTGTACATCCTGCCAGGTCGGATTCTGCGTGTTGGCAATCTGAACGATCTGATCGCCCTCTTTCAATCCCGCCTGTTCCGCGGGGAAGCCGGGCAGGCACCAGCCCACGACCGCCGGTTGATAGAGCCCGTAAGGAATCTCATGATGTAACGCGAACACAACGGTCAGCAGTCCAACCGCAAGCATCAGATTCGCCACAGGTCCAGCGACGGCAATAATCAGCCGCTGCCAACGCGGATGCTTCAGGAACTCGCCCGGATCTTCGCCGCTTGCACCCTCTGTGCGTTCCTCGGGCATCTCGACCGCGTTGACCCCGGTCATTTTTACGTAGCCGCCCAGCGGCAGCGCGGAGATACGGTAATCGGTCTCACCTCGCCTGAAGCCTAGGAGGCGCTTGCCAAAGCCGATGGAGAATACTTCCACGCGCACGCCCAGCAGCTTGGCCGCCGCAAAGTGGCCAAACTCATGCACCAGGATCATCACTCCAAGCACGAGGACTGCACCGACCAAAGTGTAAAAAGCGCTAATCATAAACAGAATGTGATCTCTCCGCCGTCAGAACTTATTTCGTGGCTGCTACCCGCGAACCACTCGCGCCCGCATCTACAAACCGGCGTGCCAACTTCCGCGCCTCGGAGTCCATTGCAAGAACCTCTAATATAGATTCCGGTTTGAGTGCTGGCGTTTCATCTAAAACCGCCTGAATCGTGGCAGGAATACCGGGGAAGGGTATTTTTCCCTCCAGGAAAGCCGCCACGGCGACCTCGTCTGCGGCATTCAGAGCCACCGTTTTGGCTCCACCCGCCTCCACGGCTTCATAGGCCAGCCGCAAACATGGGAACTTTTCCAGGTCGGGAGGGCAGAAGTCCAGGTGCTTCAGTGACAGCACGTCAAAGCGCAGATCGCTTGCAATCCGTTCCGGCCACGTCAGCGCGTACAGGATTGGCAGCCGCATGTCGGTCACGCTCACCTGCGCCAGAATGCTGCCGTCCACAAACTCCACCATGCTGTGAACAGTGCTCTGCGGATGTACTACGACCCGGGTTCGCGACGGCGGAGTGTTGAAAAGCCGCACGGCCTCAATCACCTCGAAACCCTTATTCATCAGGGTCGCCGAATCGATCGTGATTCGCCTTCCCATCTTCCATGTCGGGTGATTCAGCGCCTGGGCAACAGTGATGTTGGCAAATTCTTCGCGCGGAGTGTTCAGAAATGGGCCGCCCGAGGCGGTGAGCCACACGCGCTCGACTTCGTCCATCCGTCCGCCGCGCAGGCATTGGTGGACCGCATTGTGTTCGCTGTCGATGGGCAACAGGGGTTTGCCCTGCCGCCGCGCCTCGGCTGTAATCAGCTCGCCTGCCGCAACCAGACACTCCTTATTGGCCAGCCCAATCTCTTTGCCGGCCTTCACCGCCTCGTAGGTGGCTTCCAAGCCGGCGACGCCCACAATGGCGCTCACCACAAAGTCGGCTTCGGAGTGCGTTGCCACGGCCACCGTTCCGGCCGTGCCCCAAACAACCTCGGTCTCGCTCACGCCAGCTTCGCGGAGGCGCTTGCGTAGCGCTTCAGCAGACTCCTCGCGGGCCACGGAGAGCAGCCTGGGGCGCCAGCGCAGCGTTTGTTCAAAGGCGAGATCCAAGTTCGAGCCTGCGGCTAACGTGGCAACCGCGAAGCGTTCCGGATAACTTTCGACGATTTTAAGGGTGCTGCAGCCAATGGAACCGGTCGAGCCCAGGATTGCGATTCGTTTCATAACAGATACTTACAGTCTAACCCGCCTGCCTACCCTTGCACGAATTTCTGTCCAAACGCCAGGAAGAGGACAAACGCTACCGGCAGCGCGAGCAGCAGCGCGTCGATGCGGTCCAGAATTCCTCCGTGCCCTGGCAGCAGCGTGCCGGAGTCTTTCACACCCGCCCCACGCTTCAAGGCTGACTCCACCAGGTCCCCGACCTGTGCTGCAAAATTGATGGCCGCCGCCAGCAACGCCGCTAGCCACACTGGAGCCCGTCCGTACGGCGGAGCGTCGATCAGCAGTGACTCCCGCGATGGATCGTTAATCAGGTGCGCCTTCGTCAAAGCTGCCGCAATCTCTGGAACGTAGTGCGCGAAGAGGCAGCAGACGCCAACCGAAAAGACCAGCGAAGCCACCGCGCCTTCAACCGTCTTTCCCGGACTGATTCTCGGCGCCAGTTTGTGCCGTCCCATGCTCTTTCCAACGTACATCGCCGCGGTATCCCCCATCCATACGGCGAAAAACGTAAACAACACGTACACCCATCCCCGAACGCTCTCGCGCAGGGTCGCCATCAGAAGCAGCGGCAGGCCAATATAGGCGAGCGCCAGATAGCTCATCGCCGCCCCAGGAATCGCCGTCTTTAGATCCTCCCGACCCATCGCGGCGATCATCAAAAGAAACGGAGCGAATAGAAAAAGCAGCAGAATTCCCGCCAGCAGCGCTCCGCCGCCGTATGCCTCCGCGTAGTAATACACAACAAAAAGAGCGGAGGTGTAGATATAGGTCAGTAGCCGGAAGGGTTCAAAGCCATAATCGGCGGCGATCCCGAGGTACTCAAAGACCGCAGCCATTGCCACAACAACCGTAATGAGAAGAAAAAGCCAAAGCGGTGCGCGCAGCACGGCCAGCAGCACCAGCGGAATCAGGATCGCAGCGGTAAGAATGCGTTTCATGTCGATACCAGCAGGGTACCTTCTGATGTGCTCGGGAAGCAAAGCAGGAGAGTGAATTCAGGAGATCGAAGACGGACTTCTAAACCGCCGCGCCCACATTCCCATAGCGGCGCTCGCGCCGCTGGAAGTCCGCCAGCGCCTCCAGCAGATGATTGCCGTCGAAATCCGGCCAAAGTGTCTGAGTTACGTAAATCTCCGTGTAGGCTAACTGCCAGAGCAGAAAATTCGAAAGCCTCATCTCGCCGCTGGTGCGAATCACCAGGTCCGGGTCCGGCAGGTCTGCGGCGTACATGTGCCTTGAAACCAGCTCTTCGTCGATCTTCAGGTGCTCAAGTCCGCCATTCTCTGCGGCTGCCCGCACTATCGCCTGGAAAGCGTCAATCAGCTCTGCCCTGGCCCCGTAGTTCAACGCCAGCGTCATGATCATCCCAGTGTTACGCGCCGTTTGTTCCGTCGCCCATGCCATCCGCTCCTGCACCTCGGGGGGTAGTTCGTGGATTCGCCCGATGTAGCGGAGCTGAATATTGTTCTCGTTCATCAATGGAACTTCGTTCTTCAAATAGGTTCGCAGCAGGGCCATCAGGAAGCTGGTCTCTGTCTTGGGGCGCTTCCAGTTTTCCGCCGAAAACGCATACAGCGTCATCGCTGGCAGATGAATGCGCGCGCCCAGCGTGATGACGTCGCGGACGGCTTCCACCCCGCGCTTATGCCCAGCAATGCGAGGTAGATGGCGCCGCCGAGCCCAGCGCCCGTTGCCGTCCATGATCACTGCGATGTGTTGTGGTAGCCGTTCTGGATCGAGCTTGGCGAACAGTTCTGCTTGCTTACGAGTCAGCCCGGCAGGGACGGAGGTGTGCAAAGCGTTTCCTCAAAAACGAGTATCTTGAAGCTAGCACACACCCCAGCTTCTTGCAACGAATTGCGTGGGTTGCAGCGGTCTAGGCCACCCTTCGGTGACGCACCAGCGAGTACTCCTGCTTGCGTTTGTCATAGTGCAGGTCGAACTGCTCCGCACAAACCGGACACAGCCAGAGCGCCTTCTGCGCCAGACCTTTATCGCCCCGCTCAGCTCTGCGCACGTACAGCTTTCCCTCACCCAGCTTCTTGAACTCCTGTTCGCATTGCGGGTTCGCGCACTGGGAGATATTGGTTGTTGGATTTGTCATCATCTCCTCCAGAGTAGTCGCGCGCCGATCTTGTCTTTCCAAGGGCGCCATTGTCCGAATCTGCACAGACGCAGACGCCTGCCCCTGTCCGCTTTGAATCTTCCAAGTGTTATCTGTTAGGAAGCGCGCGGCCCCCTTTTAGTTATCCGGGGGATGGAAGCCGCCGCTCGTGCCTTCGCCCGCCCCGGCCGTAACCGGAGGGGGTAGTTCTAATTTGCCCTATGCGGATCGCCGGGGCATCGCCGTAAGTTCGCGCACCTGGGTCAAGACGCTCATCCATTGCACCCCATTCAGCCGGTGCATGTAGGGCATCAGTTCCGAGATGAACTCATCCTGCGACAGTTCGCGGATATCGTCCTCGGTTGTTCGTCCGGTCGTCAGCAGGTCGCTTACGCGGACCCGCAGGGCTCCGGCTAGTCGCTCCAGCGAACCCAGTGTTGGGCACGCTTTCTCGTTTTCGATCTTCGACACATACGTGCGCGGTACGCTCATGCGTAGCGCAAGTTGACGTTGGCTCAATCCGGCCCGCATCCGCAATGACCGGATCGCGGCCGCCACCGGAAGCTGACGGCATGGCATGGTCTGTACTGCGTGAACCATTGTGACCGGTGCACGCATAGGTACGACCTCTGGAAGTTCATCCAGAGAAGTCTTGCACCGTCTGCATACATTGTTTGAGGTCCGGAACTGGACCAGGTGGCAATCGTCGCAACGAACCACTTCCCGTGAATCCACGGGCGCTAAAGTCGTAGCTGCCATGCGAATTGTACGGAGCCGCCAGAGCGGGGGCAAACTCCTGCCAGCCGGAACCCCAGTCGATACGCATCGACTTGGTAACCGGATGACAGCTTGTAATTTGCTGGTTTTCCTGCCTCTCTGTCAACAACAATCTCGGCTAATTCTCTGCAATATCCGATTGTCATCAGACAAAAACCGAAGATAACCAGCGAAAATCAGGAGAAAACCAAGACATGAGGCCAGCCTTCGCGCTGTTTACTATCTTGGTGCGAATTTCGGTAGCACCGAAAGAATCTCTTGAACTCCTGGCCTGAAAAGTGAACAAAAAAACGAGCCAGCCTTGTGGCCGGCTCCGTGCAAACTATTCCCTGACTAAATGGCGCGTTGTGCACAAACATAACAAGCGACGCCGACTTACTCGCGCAATCGCGGAGGTGCCGGGTCACACATCCCCGCCCCGGCTCAACAAATGCTGGTCCATGAACGGAGAAGTAAAGAACGCTCTAACAGGTGCAATCCGTCCGCCAAAAGCACTTAAAACAAACCTTGTTGACTCATCACCTTACAATGCGCTGTGGATTCTTTCTCTCAAAATCCATACATCCCGCATCGCCAAATCCTGAATCACGTAGGATGCCTGGCATGTCAGCGCAACACAGCAGCCAGTTCTCCCTTCCGGATCACCTCGGAAACCCTGCCGATGTCCTGCGCCAGCGAGCGGTCGCGAGTTACCGTTGGGGAGACTGCGCGAATCGCCTTCAACGCCTGTTGCGCGCGTTTTCCGGGTTTCAGAGGAGACAACAGGTCGACTGCCTGCGCTGCCGCGAGTGCTTCAATGGCCAGCACGTATCGCACATTCTGGATCACACGCTTCAGTTTCAACGCCGCCGTCATGCCCATGGAAACATAGTCTTCCTTGTTTCCGCTTGTCGTAATCGAATCAACCGATGCCGGATGTCCCAGCACTTTGTTTTCGCTTACCAGCGCTGCCGCTGTCACTTGCGGCATCATGAAGCCCGAGTTTAGCCCCGCCCCTGAGGCCAGAAAGGCGGGCAGTCCCTCGCTCAGTGCCGGATTCACCATCCGTTCGATCCGCCGTTCACTGATCCCCGCAATTGCCGAAATCGAAATCGCCATGAAGTCGAGCGCGAAGGCGATTGGCTGTCCATGGAAGTTCCCCCCGGAAATCACCTCACCCTCCGCCACATCTCCCGGCTTCGCCTTGCTTCCCGCCGGAAGAGCCTTTACGAAGACCAGCGGATTATCCACTGCGGAGTTCATCTCGACCTCAAAGACCTGCCGCGCGTAGTCCAGCACATCCAGCACCGCGCCGTGAACCTGCGGAATGCAACGCATCGAGTAGGCGTCCTGCACACGCTTGCAGTCGCGGTGCCGTTCGCGCAGCGCCGACCCTTCCAGCATGGTGCGCAGGTGTTGGGCTACCAGCATTTGCCCGGGATGGGGCCGAGCCTGGTGAATGCGTTCGTCGAACGCCACATCGGTACCCTGCAATACGTCCAGCGAGATCGAGCCCAGCACGTCGGCCGTAGAGGCCAGTGTCCGCGCCTCCAGCAGAGCCAGCGATCCAACTGCCAGCATCGCCTGGGTCCCATTGATCAGCGAAATCGCCTCCTTCGCCTCCAGCCGGATAGTCGGAATCTGCGCCGCTTTCATCGCCGCGCCGCCGTCCATGCGGCGTCCCTGGTACCACGCCTCGCCCTCGCCGATCAACACTAGCGCCAGGTGTGCCAGCGGCGCCAGATCACCGGATGCGCCCACCGACCCCTGGGAAGGAATCACCGGATGAACTCCGCGGTTCAGCATATTGCAGAGCGTTTCAATCACCACGGCGCGCACCCCACTGAAGCCCTTCGACAGCGAGTTTGCCCGCAGCAGCATCATCGCCCTTGACTCCGCCTCGCTAAGCGGTTCTCCCACTCCCACGGCGTGCGAGCGTACCAGGTTGATTTGCAACTCAAGCGCCTGGTCGGCCGAGATCCGCACGTCCGCCAGGTGCCCCACACCCGTCGTGATCGCATAGGCTACCCGGTCGCCTGCCACGAGGGAGTCCACCACCTCGCGAGCACGCACCACGCGCTCCCGCGCCTCCGCCTCCAGCAGCACGGGCTGCCGATGCAGCACGACTTGCTCAAAACTCTCCAGCGCTAAATCGTTTCCGTTCAAGTGCAGTGCAGCCATGAGTTCCCCTTTATGAATTTGTTGCGGAATGCGTCACCGGCTGCGCCACTTCTGCTGCCGCATGGAAGGCTGCCAGGTACTTGCCGGTCAGGTGCGTGCGCTTCATATCGCGCCCCACCACAAGGTGAACGCTTTCACCCTCGGCCAGCAGCCGCCCGTCGGCTTTGCGCAGCACTTCGTAGTGGAAACCAAGCAGAGAAGTTCTCATCTGTGCGAGCCGCGTCCGTATCAATATCTCGTCGTCGTAGCGCGCTGGGTGCTTGTAACGGCACTTCACCTCGACTACCGGAAGGTTCAGCCCGTCCTGCTCCATTTCAAGGTAGCTGAAGCCGAGCTTTCGCAACAGTTCCACCCGCCCCACTTCAAACCAGATGATGTAATTCGAGTGATACACCACGGCCATCTGGTCGGTCTCGGCGTAGCGCACCCGCAGTGTCGTCTCGCAGATTGTGCTCATATTCCTAGGTTACAACATGAGCAGCGACTTACTCACTCCAGCGAGGCTTCCTCCGCTCCAGGAAACTCTGCACACCTTCCTTGAAATCCGCGCTCTGCCGCATCCCGGCATTCGTCTCCAACCCGCTGCGAAGATCGCGCAAAATGCACTCGCGCAGATAATCGCGCAACAGAGCCTTCGTCGCACGCAAAGACGCCGGAGAGTTCTCCAGCAACTGCTCGGCCAGCTTGCGTGCGCGCGAGTGCAGTTCCTCCGGAGCGATCACCTCATTCACCAACCCCATGCGAAGCGCCTCTTCGGCGTTGATAATGCGTCCCGACAGCATCAGGTCGCGAGCATCCCTGTCGCGCACCTGCCGAATCAGAAACGCCGAAACAATGGCCGGCACGAACCCAATGCGCACCTCGGTGTATCCAAAGCTCGCCGCCGTTGATGCCAGCGTAAAGTCGCACAGCGTCGCCAGCCCCGCGCCTCCGGCAATGGCCGGGCCATTTACCGCCGCAATGGTCACCTTTGGGAAATCATAGAGTGACTGGAAGAGCTTGGCGATGCGCTCGCTGTGTTGGTAGTTCTCCTCTGCCGTATGAGTAACCAGCGCCTTCAGATCCTCTAGGTCTAGTCCCCCGGAGAACGCCTTACCCTCCGCCTCAAGAATCAAAACCTGCGCAGGAGAGTCTTCCACTTCCTTCAACGCCGCAAGGAATTCATCAATCAGCGCGCGGCAAATAGCGTTGCGCTTCTCTGGTCGGCTCAATGTGAGGGTGGCAATCTTCGCTTCAAATGTAAGTTTAAGTGTGGCGTACATGGCGGCCAAAGCTTACCTGCGGAGGAGGCATTTCGGCAAGAGAGGCAAGGTTGTTTATCCAGGAGACGAGTACCGGTCAGAACCGTTGGATCTTAAACGAACCATCTTCCAAGCCATGAGTTACGGCGAGATAATTCCATCTCGACCATCATGGGCATCCCGACGTCCAGGCAGACATCGAAGCCCAAATTCTGAAGCTCATGCAATATCTTCTGAGCCTCGACGCACTTCAGTCCATACAGCATTTTGATTCGTTTGCCCGCTACTTCAAAAATCAAACCACACTGGGCTCCGTATCTCGAATAAGCAACCGCGCCGAATTTGATTCCATTGACCTCGGCGCGTGAATAGGAACTGGTCTGCACAGTTCGGCCACGACGAACATCGATGACTTCAAGGACTTGGTGAGTGCATCGCATATTGTGAGCTTTGCCGAACCAGTATGGGAGGCCCATGATTGCCAGGAACAGCACAACCATTAATGGATCAGGGCGATATGCAAGATACAGAGCGAAACAGAGAACCCCATACAGGAGGCAGTTTGCGGGGGTGAACATTCTTGGATTGATTTCGGCCACGGTCAATCCGCTTGAGGTAACTTCAATCCGAAAGCCTCCGGAGGTCTGACTTTCTGTCGATTGCTCCGCACTGTCAGCCATTCTTGCTCTCCCGAATTATCTAAACATATGCGGCACAAACCTGCTCCGGTTGTTCGTAATGATCGTCTCGCTCTCGCGAATCCCCATTCCTGCAGCGCCCTGGTCGGCGATCATCCATGATCCCAGCACCGGGTAGTTTCCATCGCAGCAGGGAATCGGCGCCAGCGCCTGGTACACAAATCCCTCTTCGCCATACGGCCCATACGACTGCTCTTTTTCCCCATTGCGGATGACCTGCACGTTTGCGCCTTCGCGCCCCAGCAGCGGCTTGCGCACGTAGTCGCGCATCTCCCGAGGCCCATCAAAGTACGCCGGCAGTAGTAACTCGTTTTCCGGATACATCTCCCACAGAATCGCCAGCAGCCCCTTGTTGCTAAACATCATCTTCCAGATCGGCTCAATCCACTGCACCTTGTCCATGAAGTCCAGCGCTCGTGCCCCAAACTTTTCCTTCAGCATCCACTCCCAGGGATACAGCTTGAAGATTGTCTTGATCGGCTTATTTTCAAGATCGACAAATGTAAATGTATTCGCATCGAAGCCAATGTCGCTCATCTTCAGAGCATGTGTCTTGATTCCCGCCTGCTCTGCCGTGTCGCGCAGGTAGCCCGTTGTGAACTCATCTTCCACGGTCGGCACGTAGCCAAAACTTACCGGCTGTGTGACGTAGTCCTTCAAATCCTTCCACTTCGCAATCAACTTTTCGTGGATCGAGTTCCATTGGTCGGCCTTGGGAAACACATCCTGCAGCCAGTACCACTGCACCACTGCCGCTTCCAACAGCGCCGTCGGAGTGTCCGCGTTGTACTCCAGCAGTTTGATCTGCTTGCCGTCGTACGCCAGGTCAAAGCGCCCGTACAGCGCCGGCGGTTCATCGTTCCACGTCTTCTTGATCGCAGCCACGGCCTCCACCGGAATCTTCAGGTCGCTCCAGCGGTTGTGGTCGATGATGTATTGTCCGGCGGCCAGGCACATGTCCTGTAGTTTTTCCGTCGCCGCCTCAAGTCGATCAACTTCCGCAGATGTGAACTCGTAATACGCGGACTCGTCCCAGTAATTTCCACTGCCGTCGTCCAGCGTATGGAACACCAGCCCGACCTTTTCGACTTTTTGCTTCCAGCCCGCCCGAGGCGTAATTCTGTGCCGCTCCATCATTCGCCTCCTGAGCCGCCGCTGCCCGCGCTGCCCGTGCTGCCAAAGCCGCCGCGTGAGATGCCGCCAATTCCGCCGAAGAACCCGCCGCCTGAACTCATCCCCGGTACAGGATTTCCACCCACTACGCGGTCGCCGAGATGTCCCCCGGAACTCCCGCCATACAGATAGTGATAGTACGGCTGCGGCCCCACGTAGCCGGAGCTCCGCCGCTGCTCCACCAGTTGGCAGTTCTGGTCGCTGGTGATGCTCCCCGTTTCATCCACGCAGTCGCGCCGCTCCGCCCGCCGCGCACAGCCAGAGGTAAACGCCAGCGCCATTCCCGCCAGCAATCCAAGTGTGATGTGTTGTGTTCGTTTCATATCCGGCGCGATTGTATCCCACTACTCACGCCGAATCCATGACTGGAGGGCGCACCGGATCCTACCGTGCAAACCGCAGTGCAATGTCCTCACTCGCCCGCAGCACATTTTCCAGTGGCTTGCGGATTGGAACCTCGGCGCCGTGCGCCGCCAACGTCCGCAGCACAACCTCCGTTGGCACGTTGCCCACCAGCACATCCTGTGCAAACGGACAGCCGCCCAGGCCGCCCAGCGCCGAATCGAATCTGCGGCAACCTGCGTTGTAAGCCGCAAGCACCTTTGCCGCCGCGTCTTCTTTTCGCGCGTGCAGGTGTGCACCTACCTCGATATAGGGAAACTCCTCCACCGCCGCGGCCACAATCTCCGCCACCATCTCCGGAGTTGCCAGCCCTACGGTGTCTGCCAGTGAAACTGTCTGAACTCCCAGGTCGGCGATATTCTGTATTGCCTGCAAAACCTCATCCACGTTCCACGGGTCGCCATACGGGTTGCCGAATGCCATAGAGACGTAGGCCACCATCGCCAGGCTGTTTTCTTCCCCCTTGCGCCACACCGCCTCCAGTGCGTCGCTGTTTTCCTCCGCTGTCTGGTTCTGATTTTTCTTCAAGAACGTCTCGCTGATCGAGTACGGAAAGCCCAGCGTGCGCACCGCATTCGTCGCCAGCGCCCGCTCCGCGCCTTTCTCGTTCACCACAATCCCGATAATCTCGACGTCGTCCGGAGGGTCCAGCCGCTTCAGCACATCTTCGCTGTCAGCCATCTGCGGCACCGCCCGCGGCGACACGAACGAAACCGCGTCAATCTGCTTGAAGCCCGCTCCCGTCAGCGCGCGCAAATACTCCGCCTTCGTCTCCGCCGGAATATGCCGCGACAGTCCCTGCCAGGCGTCGCGCGGGCATTCCACGATCTTCACTTTGTTTTCGCTCATCATCGTTCAGAATACATCCGGTGCCAGTATCTTCCGATCCGCAGTGGAAAACCGCGCCCGCACTTCGTCTCCCGGCTCCGTCGGACGCAGGGTCTTTGCATCCACGGGACACCACAAGGTTCGCGCCCGCGCCAATAGCCTGCGGTCGTCTGCGCGCAAAATCTCCGTATTGCGTTCAAACGCCAGACCCTCGGCCCTGCCCACCCAGGTCAGGGCCACAATCGCGTCGTTCAAGAATGCCACGCGCTTGTAATTAATTTCGTGGCGCAAAACCACCCACCGCAACTTCGTCTGCTCTTTCTCCGAGGCCAGAACGTTCCAGTGTGCGATCGCAGCCTCCTGCACCCAGCGCACATACACCACATTGTTCACATGGCCAAGCTGGTCGATATCCTCCTCGCCCACCCTGATCGCAATCTCAAACACATCCCGCACCATTTCCATTTCAGCGCCGAACCCTTCATTCCCAGCGTACCTGTTACGTCTGCAATATTCCTACGCTGAATTTCTCCACCACCGGATTGCATCTCGCCGCCGCCAGCGCCCATGCCAGCGCCTCGCGCGTCTTTGCCGGATCAATGATCTTGTCAATCCACAGCCGGGCGGCGCCATACTGCGGCTTCATCTGCTCGGAATAGCTGGCTCGAATCGAATCATAAAGCTCTTTGCGCGCCGCCTCGTTGATTGCCCGGCCCTCGCGCTCCAGTTGCTTCAACTTGATCTCCACCAAAGTGTTTGCCGCCGCTTCGCCGCTCATTACGGAATACCTTGCCGTCGGCCACGCAAACAAGAATCGCGGATCATAAGCCTTGCCGCACATCGCGTAGTGCCCCGCGCCAAACGAGCCGCCCACGATCACCGCAATCTTCGGCACCACCGAGTTCGAGACTGCGTTCACCATCTTTGCGCCAGCCCGTATGATTCCGCTCCACTCCGCGTCCCGTCCCACCATGAAGCCGTTGACGTCGTGCAGAAAAACTAACGGAATCAGTCCCTGGTTGCAGTCCATAATGAACCGAGCCGCTTTCTCCGCGCTCTCCGTGTAGATCACCCCGCCAAACTCCGTCCGCTTGTCACCATTGTGATCAATCTGTGTGGCATGCATTTTCTGATTGGCCACAATTCCCACCGCGTGCCCGTCGATCCGCGCATACCCGCACAACAACGTCTCGCCGTACCCAGCCTTGTATTCGTCGAATCTGGACCCATCTACCACCCGGGCAATGATCTCGCGCATGTCGTATTGCCGTGAAGTGTCGCTCTCATAAATTCCATAAAGCTCTTCTGCGGCATACAGCGGAGCCTCGGTTTCACCCCGGTCAAATGGAGCCTCCGCACGCGCACCCATTTTTTCCACCAGCGACCGGACGCGCGCAATGCAAGCCTCATCATTCGCCTCGCGGAAATCGACCGTGCCGCTGATCTCCGCATGCATCTTCGCGCCGCCCAGCTCTTCCGCGCTTACCTTCTGTCCAATCGCCGCCTGCACCAGCGCGGGGCCGGCAAGAAACAGTCCGCTCCCTTCGGTCATCAGAATGTGGTCGCACATCACTGGAAGGTACGCGCCGCCCGCCACGCACATTCCCATGATTGCCGTGATCTGCGGAATTCCCTTGGCGGACATCACCGCGTTGTTGCGGAAGACCCGCCCAAAGTCGTCCTGGTCGGGAAACACATCTTCCTGTAATGGCAGGAACACGCCCGCGCTGTCCACCAGGTAAATCGTCGGCAGGCTGTTTTCGATGGCAATGTTCTGCGCCCGTATCACTTTCTTCGCCGTCATCGGAAAGAAAGCCCCGGCCTTCACCGTCGCATCGTTCACAATCAGCATGAACAGCCGCCCATGTACCCGTCCCAACCCGGTCACCACTCCCGCCGCCGGAGCGCCGCCCCACTCCTCATACATTCCATGTGCCGCGTGCAGCCCCAGTTCAAAAAGCTCTGCCCCTTCGTCCAGCAGCAGGCCGATCCTTTCCCGGGCTGTCAGCCTCTGCTTCTTGTGCTGTGACTCAATCGCCTTGGCTCCGCCGCCCTCGCGAATCTTGTCCTCCTCCGCGCATAGCGAGGCGACCAGGGCCCGCATGGACTCCAGGTTGCGCCCATAGCGCGGCGCGTCGGTCTTCACCGCCGTTGTCAGTTGATTTTGCAGGGAAGTGGCTTTCTGCTCGCTCATCTTGCTCCTCACCCCAGGGTCAGATGCAAACGCTCCAGCCTACAAGAGGCGGGGTGAACAAGCAATCGCCAGAAGGAGGCGAAAGTTCTTCATGAGGGGTACCAGTCGCACCTCAGATGTTTGATTAGGTGTGTTGATGGTTTACTTTTTCGTTCACAGCGAAGGGCGAACCTTTCTTCCGTCTTCCGCCAGCTCACCCCTCCTGCTGTCCATGGAGGCGCCAGAGCCGCCGTCACACGCCACGCCTTCGGACGACGGGAAAATTCTACTGGAAGCCAACGATGCGTATTTCCGTCGCTAATTGCACCACAGCAGCAGCTGCCAGGGGAGAGCCATCTGCGCCCTCAGGCGACAACTCCGCGCGGCTTCACGTTCTCGCGGATGAACTGAACAATCTCGTCCATCGATGTTCCCGGCTGGAAGACACCCTTCACTCCCGCGGCCTTCAGAGCAGGAATGTCCTGATCCGGAATGATTCCGCCCACCAGCACCAGCACGTCGTCCATCTTCTGTTCCTTCAACAGCTCTGTAACCCGCGGAACAATCGCGTTGTGCGCGCCCGAGAGAATGGACAAGCCAATCACGTCCACGTCCTCCTGTAGCGCCGCGTGGACCACCATCTCCGGCGTCTGCCGCAGACCTGTATAGATCACTTCCATGCCGGCGTCGCGCAAGGCGCGGGCAATCACCTTAGCGCCCCGGTCATGTCCATCCAGACCGGGCTTCGCAACCAGTACGCGAATTCTGACTTCGTTTGCCATGTGAGTGCCGTGAGCCCCTGAGGATGAGTTAGAAACCTAAGCTCCCGCCATAATACCCCGCGACTTGCTCCGCGGAAATGTAAAAGCGCCGCACTTGTTGGGCGGCAACGCCTCACTCCGGTGGACAAAGTGAACCGCCGCCCATCGATTCCTAGAACACACCCCGCGACGCCACCGCCAGTTTCGCCGTTATCACCAACTGCCCCACATGGCGCGATGTGTGATCGGCCACATGAACCAGCAGTCCTCCCACAGTGGTCGGCAGTGCCTTACGTCCGAGTGCCCGTTTCGCCTCCAGATTGCTTCCCGCGAAGGCGCGGAGGCGCGTCCCAGCACTTACCAGCGCAGCCTCAAACTCCGCCAGAACTTCTTTTCCACTGGCTCCTGGATCCAACTCGCACTTCATCCGCTCCAGTTGATCGCCGCTGAGTTGTCCGCCCTCGGCGTACGTCAGCAATCGATCGATGCTTCGCGCGATGTGCCGCACATGGAACGCCGTCGGAGCCAATCCATGCGGATGCAGGTTCCACTCCTCGTCCGTCAGGTGCCCGCACCATCGCTCCACGTCTTCCTGCGCCAGTTCCAGCTCATGAAGCACCGCGCGCTGCACTGCCGGAATCTCCTCGTGTGTCCCGCGCATCCATGGCTCAACCGCTGCCCGGTTCTCCGCCACCGCTTTGCCCTCCGTGATCGAGTTCATGACCGTAGCGCAAAATGCCCGGCTCTGCTGCCGGGCACTTGAACCACAAGGAAGTACTCTATGCAGGAACCGCGTGATTGCTCTCTTTCACTTCGTCTTCCGCGTTCCGTAATACAGCCAAAACCTCGCGCCAACGTACAGCGTCAGCACCGCTGCAGCCCCCACCATGCACCACGCCCACTTCGGCTGTGATCCATCATGCAGGCACAGCAGCGCGATGAGCCATACCATTCCCGCAATCAGCAACTGCGGTTGCGGAGCCGTTGTTCGGCTGGAAAAATGTTCACGAATCATGCAGCTAGTGTACAGAATCCACCTGCGCCGGCAAATTCATTTCTACGTAAACGATGACTCTTCGTATGTCCCATACACCTCGCGCAGTGCCTGGCAGATTTCGCCCACTGTTGCATAGGCTCGCACTGCATCCAGAATGCAAGGCATCGTGTTCGCCTCTGAAATTTTTCCCCCGTGGCCGGCGTCTGGCGTCAGCGCAGCCACACGCTTCAGTTCGTCCAGCGTCCGACGTACGGCATCGTTGTTGCGCCTCGCCCGCAGAGCCTTCAATTTGGTTTTCTGCCGCTCGCCCACGCCTTCGCCAATGTAGAGAATCTTAGGTGACTCTTCTTCAATCACAAATTCGTTCGAGCCAACGGTAACCTTTTCGCGCGCCTCGCTGGCCCTCTGGAACTGGTAGCTCGCCTCCGCAATTTCCTTCTGCGGAAAGCCAATCTCGATCGCCTTTACCATGCCGCCCATCGCGTCCAGTTTGTCAAAGTACTCGAAGGCGCCGTTCTCCATGTCCAGCGTCAGGCGTTCCACAAAGTACGAGCCTGCCAGCGGGTCTATCGTGTTCGCCACGCCGCTCTCGTAGGCGATCACCTGTTGCGTTCGCAGCGCCGTCCGCGCCGCCTCTGCCGTCGGCAGTGCCAACGCCTCGTCGTAGCTGTCCGTGTGCAGGCTCTGTGTCCCGCCCAGTACTCCCGCCAGCCCTTGCAGCGCTACCCGCGCGATGTTGTTCATCGTCTGCTGCGCCGTCAGGGAAACCCCGGCCGTCTGTGTGTGGAAGCGCAGCAGCCACGTACGTTCGTTCTTGGCTCCGAAGCGGTCTTTCATCAGGCGGTACCAGATCTTGCGCGACGCCCGGTACTTTGCAATCTCCTCGAAGAAATCGTTGTGAGCGTTGAAGAAGAAGCTCAGCCTCGGACCGAACTCGTCCACGTCCAGCCCGCGCCGCCGCGCCCACTCCACGTATTCCACCCCGTCGTAGATGGTGAACGCCAGTTCCTGCAATGCCGTCGATCCCGCCTCGCGGATGTGGTAGCCGGAGATCGAAATCGTATTGAAGCGCGGCGTGTACTTTGAGCCGAACTCGAAGGTGTCAATCACCAGCCGCATCGACTCCGCCGGCGGGTAGATGTATTCCTTCTGCGCGATATATTCCTTCAGAATGTCATTTTGCAGCGTCCCCGAAATCTTCTTCCAGTCCGCTCCCTGCTTCTCTGCCACTACCAGGTACATCGCCCACAGCGCGCTCGCCGGAGAGTTGATCGTCATGGAAACCGTGGTCTTCTCCAGGTTGATGCCGCGGAAGAGAATCTCCATGTCCTCCAGCGAATCGATAGCTACACCGCACTTGCCCACCTCGCCTTCGGCGAAGGCGTGGTCGCTGTCGTAGCCCATCAGCGTCGGCAGGTCAAACGCCACGGAGAGCCCATGGCTTCCGTGCTCCAGCAGATACAAGTAGCGCTCGTTCGTCTCTTCCGGCGAGGCAAAGCCTGAAAACTGCCGCATCGTCCACAGCTTTCCACGGTAGCCCGTCGCATGCACTCCGCGCGTGTACGGAGCCTCCCCCGGATATCCCAGGTACTTCTCCTCGCTCCAGTCCTCTGGCAGATCTGCCTTTGTATACAGCCGCCGGATTGGCCTTCCCGAGATTGTCGAGAATCGGGCTGCTCCGCTTTCATCCAGGTTTGTTCCCGTCGGAGCACCGATCGGCTTCTCTGGTTGCCGCTCCAGGGCTTTGGTCAGCGTAGTCTCTGCCCAGCGCCGCTCGCCTTCACTCGGCCTGCGTCCTTGCAGCACTTCCTCTACCGGATTTACCGCGGCGCTCTTCTTTTCACCCATCTCGTTGCCCTCACTCTGTTTAAGATGCTCACCGCAAAGGTTCCGGGTGGGCACCATTCCTGTGTGACTTGTCCAAGGGAGCGCGCCGCCCCACAGCGGCACGAAAGACCGCATAGCATATGCGAAGCCCCCGGCTCCGCGCAAGGGACTTTCTTTCTCCGGGTTTATGGCCCTCCAGCGCCGTAGGCCTTTCCACCAAAAAGTTAAGGCCGGTGGGCCCTCTTTCGAGGAACCCGCCCGGCCTAAAAGTGTTTATCAGGAGGTTACACGTGATAGACGCGCCTCCTGCCAAAAGGTTAGCGAATTATTTTGCCACCGGAGTCACCGTCACCGTCGAGGGCGTCAAGTTCGGCTGCAATCCTGGAATTGCAGGCATGTGAGACACATGGCCGCTCGCCGCATCTTCCATTGAGATTCCATTGCGGTCCAGAATCGTTGCCGTCACCTGGTCCAGTGCAACGCGCGCTTTTTCGTACGTCGAGAGCGCCGCCACGTAGTTCGAGGCTGCCTGCGTCAGGTTGCTCTGCTGTTGCAGAACCAGGTAGCTGGTCGAAGCTCCCAGTGCGTATTTCTTCTGTTCTGCGTCCAGGCTCTGCTGGGCGTAGTCCCTGGCTGCGCGCGCCGACTCCACTCCGGCGCGAGCCTGTTGCAGGGCAAACGCCGCGTTGCGGACCTGGAGATTGATCTGGTTCTGCTGCTGCTTGAGGTTTAACTCGTTCTGCCTGTATTCCAACTGCGAGCGGATCTGATTCGACTGTGCCGCGCGGTTGCGGATTGGAATCGAGAGCGAAACATACGCGCCCTTGTCCGGGCGGCTCCGGTCCACCATGCTGCTGAAGACGTCGCCGTAATTATTGTTCAGCCCCGCCGCGCCGTAGTAACCGACCAGGTCCAACGTTGGCAGCAGCGCATTCTTCGCAGCCTTGTTGTTGATCTCGCCGTTCCGCAGATTCAACTCGCTTTCCAGCAGCTCCGGCCGGTTGGACAGCGCGTAGGCCACTAACTCTTCCGCTGGTGGCACTGGCTCATTGCTCAGAATCATGGTGTCTGTCGGGATGACCGCAACCGTCGTCAGGGCGGGGTCGCTGAAGTTCCGCGCGATGGCGTTTTTCGTGATCAACTGCTGGTACTGAAGATTGGTCTGGGAAACGATCAGATTCTGAGTTGCCGTGGCGACCGAAGAATTTGCCGAAACCACTTCGATCGGAGCCAGCGTGCCGATTTCCACTTGCTTCTTGTTATCCGTCAGTGTCCGGTTTGCAAACTCCAGCGCCGTCTGTTTTACCTTCAGGTCCTCGTAGGCGTTCACCAGGTCCCAGTAAATGTTCTGGATCTGGGCCACCGTCGATATCACCTGTGCCTTGAAGCTGGCATCGGTCACCTTGCGGTCGTTCTGCGCGATGATGATTTGCCGCCGGTTGTTGTCAATGCCCCAGCCCTGCAGCAGGTGCTGCCGCACCGTCGCCTTCCATGAGGCTGTAATTTCAGGGTTATACGGAAATACGTCGGCTGGAATCGCCGCTGGTACGGCCAGCCGCTGGTTGCTGTAGCTTACCTGGGCCAGCGTGCCCGTCGCCCAGCCCTGCGTGTAGGCAAAGTTGTACTGGTTTGTGTTTTCGCTCAAGGTAGTAATTCCGCCGAACGAAACCGGATTAGAAATCGGAGTGATTGACCGGTCCATCGAGACCGTTCCCGTCAGCGTCGGATCGTACGAATCGATTGGCGAACCTACCGAATTCTGCGTCGACTGCACCACTCCGCCCGAGCCCGAGGCCGAACCGCCCGTTCCAGTTGTCGTGCCGCCCGAACCGCTGCCGGTTGAGCCAGCCGTACTGGTCGTAGTCGCATTGCCGCCCGGAGTGCCGCTCAGCAACCCGGTCGAAACGCCGCGCACCGTGCCCCCGCTCTTGGCCAGCAACAGGTCCATGTCGGCGATGTCCAGGTTATAGCGCGCAATCGCAATGTCAAAATTGTTTTCCAGCGCCAGTGCCACCGCGTCGTTTAAGGAAAGCATCAACTTGCCATCCTTGATCAGGCTGTGCAGCCGGTCGCTATTCTTCAGCACCGGTTGCGGGAGTCCGTGAGCTGCATACGGCTTGTAGCCGGTCAGAATCGAATACGGCTGGGTGTACTGCCTCATTGGGGCGGAATACTCAACCTGTGCCTGCGGCGTCTCGGATACCGCTGCGGCAACCGGTTGCCCGGTCTGGGCCACAAGGCTCGAGGACAACATGCCGAGAATGGACACGCACGCAAAAATCCTGTGCAACGCTTCTACTGGACGCGAAACGGACATTCGCTCTTCTCCGTTATAAGTTCATTGTTTCTGTCGTGGGCTTCACGCCCGTTCTGCAACCGGCAAAGAATTCTCGCTAGCGCAACACAATTACTGATACGCAATTCTCCCATCCCCGGTTCCCGGCCCCTGTAAACTTTTGCAAACAGCCGGCAACTTCAATGGCCCAATCAGTCCCAACAGTCGAGTATAGCTGACCCATCTGGCCCTCCACCGCTGCGGCCGAAACGGCCTGCCTCCCGATGGGCAGTTCCCGCCGCGCCGCCGTGCCTTCACAACCCCACAACCCTCAGAGTTCTTAATGACCTTGCCACGCGAAGCCGCTACTCTTGAAATCTGCGATACCCTGTAATCCGTGGCTCGAACTCTCAAACTTACCCTCGCCTATGACGGTTGCGCCTTCCATGGATGGCAGGTCCAACCCGGACGCCCCACCATCCAGGGCACCCTCGCCTCGGTCATTCAAAGCCTCACTGGTGAGACTCTCCTGCCCCAGGGATCGGGACGCACAGATGCTGGAGTTCACGCTCTCGCGCAGGTCGCAACCTTCCAAACCGCCAGCCAGATTCCTGCCGCCAACTTCCGCATCGTTCTCAATGACCGTCTTCCCGCCGCCATCCGCGTCCTTGACGTTCGCGAGATGCCCGAAGACTTCCACGCCCGCCACTCCGCCCGGGCCAAGCGCTATCAGTACCGCCTCTGGCGCAGTGATGTCGTGCCGCCCTTTCTCGCCCGCTACGTCACCCACCACCCTTACCCGCTTGATGAAGCAGCCATGCGGCAGGCCGCCGCCCTTGTCGTCGGGGAGCATGATTTCACCTCCTTTGCTGCCGTCGATCCTGATCGCGCCCTCCGCCTCGCTGAAGCTTCTCTCGGTCCGTCTTCCGGCTGCGAGCGGCAGCCGACCAACATCCGCACCATTTATGAGTCCTGCTTCCAGCGCCAGGCCGACGAACTTCTCTACCTCGTCCGCGGCAGCGGATTTCTCCACCACATGGTCCGCAACCTCGTCGGCACATTTCTGTTGGTCGGGAAGGGAAGCATCGCCCCCTCGGAGATTCCCGCTATCCTTGCCGCTCGTGACCGCCGGGCCGCCGGTCCCACGGCTCCGCCCGAAGGGCTGTATCTTGTGGAAGTGGAATACTAGAACTTTCTCTACCTTCTTCTTCCCTCGGCCTCCAACTTCCTGTAAAACTTCCCCTGATGGAATCCGGCATTCATCTCGTCCCCAGGTCTGGCCCCGGTGATCGCTTCTCCACGGCCAATCCCGCTACTGGAGAGCCGCTCGCAGACTATTCCATCGCCTCTGCCGAGGATGTTATCGCGGCCGTAGCGCGCGCACGCCAGGCTCAGTCCTGGTGGTCGGCGCTGCCTTTACTCCGCCGTACGGCCGTTCTCCGCCGCATCGCTCAACTGCTCAACGCGGAGAAGGAATCGCTTGCCAGGGTCATCACCGCCGAATCCGGCAAGCCGCTTCAGGAGTCGCTACTCAGCGATGTTCTTGTCGCTGCCGATGCCGCTCTCTTCTGTGCGGAGGACGCTGCCTCCGTCCTCCGGGTAACGGAAGTTCCGCATGCCAACCCTGCCCTCCGCCTCAAGCGCGGCCAGCTCTCATGGGAACCGCTCGGCGTCATCGGCATCATCTCCCCCTGGAATTATCCGCTCTCCATCCCCGCCGCCGATGCTTTTGCCGCCCTCGTCACCGGCAACGCCGTCGTCCTCAAGCCCAGCGAACTCACTCCGCAAACCGCCCTCGAGCTTGACCGCCTCATCGCCCGTGCACTGGATGCCGAAGGCCTCACCGCGCTTCCGCGCCCCTTCCAGGTCGTCACCGGACAAGGCCCCACCGGCCAGTTTCTCGTCGCCGCTGCCATCGACAAGCTGATCTTCACCGGTAGCGTCCCCACCGGACGCCGTGTTGCCGTAGCCGCTGCTCAGCGCCTTCTCCCCGCCATCCTTGAACTCGGCGGCAAGGACGCCATGATCGTCCTCGAAGATGCCGACCTCGACACTGCTTCCAGCGCCGCCGTCTGGGGCTCCATGATGAACGCTGGACAAACCTGCGTCTCCGTGGAGCGCTGCTATGTGCACCGCAGCGTCTATTCGCGCTTCCTCGCCCTGTGCCTCGCGAAGATATCGAAGCTCAAGGTTGGCGACGGTTCGCTGCCTGACACCGATCTCGGCCCACTCATCACCTTCAAGCAGCTTCAGATCGTCGAGCAGCAGATCGAAGAAGCCCGCGCCCTGGGAGCCATCGTCCACACCGGCGGCACGCCCATGCCGCAGCTAGGCTCCAACTTCTATGCCCCCACGCTCATCACGGATGTTGACCAGACGATGAGCCTGATGTGCGAGGAAACCTTTGGCCCTGTTCTCCCCGTCACTCCCTTCAGCAACGACGATGAAGCGGTCACCCTCGCAAACACCAGCGATTTCGGACTCGCCGCAAGTGTCTGGGGCAGTACCGCGCACGCCACTGCCATTGCCCGCCGCATCGCCGCCGGCGCCGTCCTCGTCAATGACCTCATCTCCGGCTTTGCTGTCAGCGCCGCCCCCCACGGAGGCATCAAGCAGAGCGGCATCGGACGCACCCATGGCCGTCTCGGCCTCCAGGAACTCGTCCGCCCCCGTTACATTGATGTCGATCTTGCCCCGAGCATGAAGAAGCTCTGGTGGTATCCCTACGCTGCGAACTTCGCCCCCATGTCTGCCTTCGCCGACCTCATCCACGCTCCCGGCTTCCTGCGACGCCTCACCGCCGCCCTCAAGACCATCCCCATGCTCCTGCGCCGCCGCCGCTAGGAACACAAACTACTTCCAGGGCCCAGATCTGCCATCGCTAGCGGTCGTGAGAATTTTGATCCTGCTCCTTGGAACTCGCGCGAACCTCCTTTGCATCTTCCTTCCGCCTCCATCAGGCGTTTACAATCGCCGCCAGAGCGCCTATGCGAGCACTGCGAAACGTAAAGTTCCTCTCCGCCGCGTTGTTGTGCGTCGCCCTCACCGGGACGGCGGGATTTCACTACATCGAGCGCTGGAGCTGGTTCGACGGCTTCTACATGGTGCTCATCACCCTCACTACCATCGGCTACCAGGAGGTTCATCCGCTCACACAGGCCGGACGATATCTCAACGTAGGCATCATCCTTGTCGGCGTCGGCCTCGTCTTCCTCATCCTCGGAGCACTCGGTCAGGCGCTTCTCGAATTCGAATTCAACAATCTCTTTGGCAGGCGAAAAATGGAACGCGAAATCGCGCGGTTAAAAGATCACTACATCATCTGCGGCGCAGGACGCGTGGGCCGCGCCGTGGCTCGTCAACTTGAAACCAAGCCCGCGCAGTTCGTCATCCTTGAAAACAACGAAGCCAAGGCGCAGCGTATCCGCGAGGAGACAAACTGGCTCGTCGTTCACGCCGACGCAACTCTGGAGGCGCAACTCATCGCCGCGCGTATCGACCATGCCGCCGGACTTGTCGCCGCCACCACCACCGATGCCACCAACACTTACGTCGTGCTCACAGCCCGCAGCCTCAGCCCCACCCTCAAGATCATTGCTCGTGCCAGCGAGGAGGGCGCAGAAAAACACATGCGAACCGCCGGAGCCGACCAGGTGATATCTCCCTACAGCTTCGCCGGATTCCGCATTGCCCAGGCCTTCCTCCGCCCTCACGTCATCAACTTCCTTGAGGTCGCGCTGGTGCGTAGTGGAGAACTTGGCCTCGAATTGGAGGAACTCACCATCGATCCTGCTTCGGTCTATGTCGGCCAGGGCTTGCGCTCCTCCGGAATTCGCCACGATCTCGGTATCACCGTTCTTGCCATCAAACGCGAGGGCGAGGAGATGAAGTACTCGCCTGCCGCCGACGCACTTCTTTGCCCCGGCGATCATCTCATCGTCATGGGAGAGCCTTCGCGCCTCCGCGAACTGGAACTGCTGGCCGGAGCTAAGAAGTGAAGATCACTACCGCCGCCGAGATGTCTGCCATTGACCGCGCCACCACTCAGAGCCACGGCGTGCCTTCGCTCACCCTGATGGAAAATGCCGGCGGCGCAGTGGCTGACTTCGCCCGCGAACGGTGGCCTTCGGCCAACCGCATCACCGTCGTCTGCGGACGCGGCAACAACGGTGGCGATGGCTTCGTCGCCGCCCGCCGCCTGCACGCCGCCGGCAAAGTAGTGGAAGTCCTTTTGATCGGCCCAGTCGACGGACTCAAAGCTGATGCGGCTGCCATGTTGGCCCGCCTTCCGTTTCGTCCTGTTGTGATGAGCCGCCCCGATGACATCGCGCGTGAATCCGCCCACGGTCTTGCAGGAGCTGACCTCATCATCGACGCCGTTTTCGGCACCGGATACACCCCCCGCCCCGACCTCTCACCCGCCGCGAAACTCGCCGAAGCCGCCATCGCCGCCATCAATGCCGCATCCGCTCCCGTGCTCTCCGTCGATCTACCCTCCGGCGCAGACGCCGACTCGACCTCTGCCGATCCCGGTGCCGGCGCTGATCCGGGAGCCATGAGCGCCACTGCTGCGCTCTGCCGCTCCAGTGCCATCATTACCTTCACGGCGCCCAAGCCCGCGCACCTTTTCGCTGCGCTCACCCGCGGCCCCATCGTCGTCGCGCCCATCGGAAGCCCCGACTCAGCCGTCGTCTCTGCCCAGAATCTTCATGCCGTTACGCCGCAGGAAGTCGCCGCGCTCTTCTCTCCTCGCGCCCTCGACAGCAACAAGGGACGCTTCGGCCACGTTCTCGTCGTCGGCGGATCGCTCGGCAAGAGCGGAGCTGCCGCCATGTCGGCCATGGCAGCCCTCCGCACCGGGGCCGGATTGGTAACCGTGGCAACTCCCGCCGCCGTCCTTCCGACCGTCGCCGCCTTTGCCCCGGAGCTGATGACCGAAGCTCTCGGCGAGCCCGACGCCCCCACCGCCACCCCTGCCGACGCCGCTCACTGCCTCGAACTCGCCAAGTCCCGCAACGTCCTCGCCATCGGCCCCGGACTCTCCCAGCGTCCCGGGGTCTCCGAATTCGTGCGCCGACTCGTCAAGGGCGCGCACTCCCCTGTCGTGCTCGATGCCGATGGTCTCAACGCCTACGCCTCGGCGCCGCAGGAACTGGCAACTTCCCGTGCCCTCGTCCTTACTCCTCATCCCGGCGAAATGTCGCGCCTCACCGGGCGCCCCGTCGCCGAGATCCAGGCCAGCCGTGTAGCCTCCGCGCGCGACTTCGCCCGCCGCCACCGCTGCATCCTTGTCCTGAAGGGCTTCCGAACCGTCATCGCGTATCCCAATTCGGAAGTCTGGGTCGTCGCCACCGGAAATCCCGGTATGGCCACTGGAGGCACTGGCGATATCCTCACCGGGATGATTGCCGGAGCCATCGCCCAGTTTCCCACACGGATCGAGGAGGCCGTGCGTGCGGCCGTCTTCCTCCACGGGCTTGCCGGCGATGCCGCCTCCGCCCACAGCGGTCCTGAATCTCTCGTCGCCACCGACCTGCTCCGTTATCTGCCCACGGCCTTTCACCTCCTGCGCCGTCGCGCAAAGGGAAAAAACATTCGGCTCTGCTGACGCATTCTGCGCCGTAAATTCATCTCGCAATGCTATGATTCGGCCCATGACGCGCGATTTCACCTCGCACTCCGCCGAGCAAACCGTCGAACTCGGACGTCAACTTGCGCCCATGCTGAAGAGCGCTCATGTGGTGTTGCTGCGCGGCGATCTCGGCGCCGGTAAGACTACCCTCGTCAAGGGAATTGCCGAGGGCTTCGGCGCCGCCGAGGCCGACGATGTAACCAGTCCGACCTTCACGCTGATCCACGAGTATCACGGCCCCCACAAGGACGTCTTCCACATCGACCTTTACCGCCTGGAGAAGCCCGGAGAACTCGACTCTCTCGGCCTTGAGGACCTCATGCAGGAGGAGCGCAACGTCCTCCTCATCGAGTGGGGTGAGAAGTTTCCGCGCATCCTCCAGCAGAAAGACGCCGAGATCGTGATCCGCCGCGTCGAACACGACGAACGCAAGGTGCGCCTCATGATCGGCGCTTAGCTCTCCGCACAAAAAAGCGCCGCGCCCTTTAAGGAGCGCGGCGTACTTCTTTCCAGTGACCGGTTTCTCAGTACCCCATGATGCTGTAGCCGCAGTCCACGTGGATCACCTCGCCGGTGATCCCGCTGGCCCCGTCGCCTGCCAGGAAGGCGGCCGTGGTGCCCACCTCGGATGGGTCCACGTTGCGCTTCAGCGGAGCCCGTTCTGAAACAATCTTCAGGAAGTCTCCCAGGGTTCCGATCCCTCGGGCTGCCAGGGTCCGTATCGGCCCCGCCGAGATGGCGTTCACCCGAATGTTCTTCGCCCCCAGCGATCCGGCCAGGTAGCGCACGGTGGCCTCCAGCGCGGCTTTGGCCACGCCCATCACGTTGTAGCCCTGCATCACTTTCTCCGCGCCCAGATAAGTCAGCGTAATGATGCTGCCGCCATCGGTCATCAACGGTTCGGCTGCCCGCGCCAGCGCGATCAGCGAATACACGCTGATGTCATGCGCAATGCGGAAGCCCTCGCGGCTGGTCAGCAGAAAGTCGTTCTTCAGGTCTTCCGCCGGAGCGTACGCCACCGAGTGAACCAGCGTGTGGATCTTCCCGTTGTAGCGTGCGCTGATCTGCCGGAAAACCTCGGCGATCTCCTCGTCCTTGCTCACGTCGCACTGGAAGCCGTCGGCTCCCGGCAAACTCGTGATCATTTCTTCGGCTTCCAGCCGCAGCCGCTCGTTCTGGTACGTGATTGCAATCTGCGCGCCCTCGGCGTGCAGCTTCTGGGCGATGGCCCAGGCGATACTGCGCTTGTTTGCAAGGCCAAAAATTACGGCCACGCGCCCTTCCAGGCTATTTGCCATCTAGGTCTGTGCTCCCCAACCGTTTACTAAAATTGAATCCGTGTTCAAAGGATAGCAGCCAGCGGCCAGAACTGGAAACCTCCGGGCCTCTTCCCGCCGCCAGAACCTTAGTCAACGGTCACGCCAAACTGTGAGTGTTATCACATCGAAGGCCCCAGAACATGGTTATCTTGTAGTCCTTATGACAACCATGACTCCCGCCCCGACGGCTGTGGTTCTCGACGAGCAGAAATCGCCCGTCTGCGAACCGCAAAGAGGAGCTTGTGTTGAGTTCGTGAAGTTCTGCAAGGAGCAGCACCTCAACTCCCGCGCAGCGCACACGTTCCTGCATGTGCTCCACAACAAAACATGGGAAGCGGAATGCGACAAGATCCGGGAGTCGATGCGCCCGGAAGTTGACCGCATCTTTGGCCCAGCTGAAAAGGCCCTCAATGAAGGCCTCAATTGCAAGGATGTTCTCAAGACCCTGATCCGCTCCCTGGAAGAAGCCGAGTACCTGAAGTAGCAAGAAATCTTAGATGGGCTGAATTCATTTATTTCATCCGTTCGTTTCATAACGAAACCCGCCAGACCGGCGGGTTTTGTTATGCTCGCCGCGCCTGTTCCGAGCGCACGGCAGCTCCACATCTATGCGTCTCCGCGGGTGTGGAGCTGTTGATCCTGCTGTTGCCTTTGCTCTGCTTCCCGCTTAGTGCTTTGATCCGCAGCCGCAATGGCCACTCTTCGCCGTGCTTGCCGACTTGTGCACGAACTGGTCAGGCTTGGCGTCGAACTTCTCCTTGCACATGGGACCGCAGAAGTAAAACGTCTGGCCGTTGTGCTCGGACTTTCCCGCGGCCGTGGCACTGTCGATATCCATGCCGCACACATGATCCTTTACAGCGGTTGCGCTCGTCATCGTGAGTTCTCCTTCTTCCAACCTGATACGAGCTTCCCATCTCCGCCTTCGATTGATCTGTCCTCAATTGCTCACCACGACGGCGCGGAATAAATTTCTGGTGGTCCACTTCCGCCATTTTCGGCGGAAATGGGAAGTTGACGTTGTTGTTTTCAGGAAATTGATTGGCTGGAGAGACCCCTATTCCGGTATACCCCCTCCCCCCCCTATATTTCCCGCCAAAAATTTGAAAACAAGGAAGTTATCCCGACTCTTAAATGCCCTACATTCAGGATAGCAAAATGAGGGGGGTGATCCCCTCAGTGCGCGGAGAACTCTATGTTGCTTAAAATCAGCAGCTTAAGCGAAGAACAGAAAGAATCTCACTTGACAGGCTTCCGATTGGAGCAGTTCCAGGGACAGAAGGCATACTTCGGGGCACCGAGAGCGAGGGTTCTCAAGCTCGAATCATTGAAGCCGTGGAAGCTTGAAAGCGCGCGCGCTTACAATCTCCGCAGGAGCAAGCGAGTATGAAACTTACAGGCAACACCATCCTCATCACCGGCGGCGGATCGGGAATTGGACGCGGCCTCGCCGAGCGCTTCCACAAACTGGGCAATCAGGTCATCATCGCCGGACGGCGCAAACATGCGCTCGACGCGACCACCAGCGCCAATCCCGGAATGAAGTCCATTACGCTCAATATGGACGATCAAGCCGACATTCGCGCGGTTGTGCGTGAACTGGAACGCGATCATCCCGCGCTCAACGTGCTCATCAACAACGCGGGAGTGATGCGCGCAGAGAATCTCCTTGACCAGCAGGACGATCTCGCCGATGCCGAAGCCATCGTCACCACCAATCTGCTTGGACCGATCCGTCTGACCGCGGCTCTGCTGCCCCATCTGCGAAAGCAGGCGTATTCCGCGGTGATGAACGTCTCCTCGGGACTTGCCTTTGTCCCGCTGGCGATGACGCCGACCTATTGCGCCACCAAGGCAGCGCTGCACTCCTACACGCAATCGCTACGCTATCAGCTCAAGGGAGGCACAACCGAGGTGCTGGAACTGATTCCGCCCTACGTGCAAACCGATCTGATGGACGGTGCCGCCGATCCGCGCGCCATGCCGCTGGCGGAGTTCATCGCCGAGGCGATGGAAATACTCATGGGCGAGGTGACGGAGATCTGCGTGAAGAACGTGGGGCGGTTGCGCTTTGCCGCCCAAGGCGGACACTACGAAGAGGTCTTTCAGGGACTCAACGACGCGATGTCGAAGCGCTAGCCGTTGGAGTCCCGGCTACTTGGTTAACTCGTTCGCCAGCAGGCTGGCCTTCACCGCCAGGTTGTAGGCGCGTTCGGTGTCGCCCGCCTGTAGCGCCTGGTTGGACTGATCGATGTAGTTCCTTGCCTGCCGCAGCATTCCCTGTTCGCTCTCACCAAGGGTGCGCGCGATATGGCCGAGCTTTCCCTCCGAACTGTGCAACAGGTTCTCCGTATTCTGTCTTTGGGTCTGCACGGCGGCGCGAGGCACGTCAGCGGTAATCTGCACGGCGCTGTCTGGCGCAGCCACAGCTTTTGGCGGCTCCTGCTTCGGGGCCTCGACGACGACGGGCGGCTGTGCCGGCGGCGCGGGCGCGGGCTTGTGCGCAACCGGCCTGCGGGGCTTTGGCTTTGGCTTCTGGGCATCGCCTTGCGGCGCACTTGCCGGCTCGCTATCCGGAGCTTCGCCGATCTCCTTGTTGAGGGGGCTCAAAGGCGGAGCGACGGGATCAGGCTGCGTCTCAATGGTCGGCACCAGCACGGCGGGCACGGCCCGGGCCGGCTTCTTTTCGCATCCCGCGGCAAGGAGCGCAAGGCCGAGAGCCAGTACGGTGAGTGCGCGCAGCGGAATCAGTTGAGCCTGGAGACGGAATCGGAACATAGGTCTTTCTGCGTGCCTTTCGCTAGTGCGGTGGTGGAAACATGGTTTCATGTTCCGCGTCCACTGTATTCTCTGCCGGGTTCTCCTGCACAACCAATGGAAGCATAAACCGGAAGATTGTGCCCTGCCGCGCTTCGGAGTCAAGGTCGAGCGCGCCGTTATGCAACTGCATGGCGCGGTACGTGAGCGCCAGGCCGATTCCACTGCCGGACTTCCTGGTGGTGAAGTACAGGTTGAAGATTTTATCCCGAATCTCGGGTGGTATTCCGGTGCCGGTGTCTTGAACTTCAAGTACCGCGGCCTGGGCGGAGGCGAAGGCGCGCAAGGTGAGCGTACCACCCTCGGGCATGGCCTGCACGCCGTTGATCACCACATTGAGTATGGCCTGCTTCATCAGGTCGGTATCCACCCGCACGGGCAGCGGCTGCTCCCCCAGTTGTGAATCAACATGGACGTCGTGGGAACGCGCTTCCGGAGAAGCCAGGGCGACGACCTCTGCGGCGAGGTCGCGCAGGTCGATGGGCTGCAACTTTAGTTCGACGGGCCGGGAGAAGTCCACCAGGGTTTTGACCACACGGTCGAGGCGATGGATCTCCGAATTGATGATATCCATGTGGCGGCGCGTCTCTGGGTCGAGCTGGAGCATTCGCTCGCGCAGAATTTCGAGGTGGATGACGATGGCGTTGATGGGGTTCTTGACCTCGTGGGCCACGCCGGAGGTGAGGCGTCCGATGGCGGCGAGGCGGCGGGAGAGCTCGATCTCATTCTCAATGCGGCGAACGGACTCGGCATCGCGCACGGTGAGCAGCGCTCCGATGGCAACACCGCGCTCGGAGATGAAATCGAGCGCGAGCTGAACGCGGCGGCCACGCTCCATTTCGATTTCACGCGAGGGCACATCCTGGCGCAGGGCGAAGGCGTCCAGGACAATGCGCCCGAGGCGCGAGGAGTCGTTGAAAACCTCCTCGACCATCTGGCCGAGCATTTCGCCGCGAGGGCGGCCAATGAAGCGCTCGGCGGAGGCTGAGACAAGCACGATGCGGCCGTCACGGGTGAAAAGGACGAGGCCGTCCTGCAAGGTTGACATGAGCTGATCGAGATTTTCCTTAAGGGCGGAGAAAACCTCGCGGACATCGTGCATCTGTTGCCCGAGGCGGTCGATGCGGTTGCTGACTCTACCGAATTCGTCGGTCCGTTCCGTCTCGACCTCCGGCTTCTCGGTCTCGGTGGTCATGGCGTCGAGGCGGCGGGCGATGGCCTCCAGCGGACTCAGTGCGAACGTGGACAGGGCGGCCGCGAGAGCAAAGGAGAGCAGCACCGCGATGCCGGAGAAGGTGAGCGCGCGGTTGAGTTGGGGCACCAGTTCCTGCTTCAGGAAGAGGGTGGAGAGGCCGACGCGAATCTCACCAAACGGCGCGCCCTGGCGCTGCACCGGCAGGGTGACCTCGTAGACCCGTGCCGGGCCGTAGACGGCGCGGATCTGGCTGAAGAGGCCGCCATCGCGCAGGACTGCCAGGGACGGACGGCGGGGCATGGGCTTGTCCACCGCGGTGGCGTCGGTGTAGACCAGGGCAATTCCGTTCCGGTCGGTGAGCGCCGTGTCGTAGACTTCCGCGTTATAGCCGACGATCGACTGGAGCAGGGAGCCCACGGCGTCATCACGCTGGAGAATCGCGGCGATGGCGTCACGGGCCTGGGCGGAATCCCGCGGCTCAACCGCGGGCGAGGGAAGGTCGGTTTCCAGGGCCTGGCGGGCGGCGTGCAGCACCTGGTGCGCGATAAAGTTGGCGTTGTCGTAACTCTCATTGATGCGCTGGCGGAGAATCTGAGAGACGTAGACACAGGAAAGCGTGGCAACCAGGGCGAATACCATCCCGCTGATTGCCAGCACCAACTTGGTCTTGAGTCGAAGCTGGGGCATCGAATTGGGAGGAGGTTGCCGGCTTCGGCGTTAGCTTCCGGTCTCGTGCCCCACGACCGCGCCGATCTGCTTTCCCTGCGTCCCGTACTCCTTTAGTTTATTGTGCAATGTCTTGAGGCTGATGCCGAGGATTTCCGCCGCGCGTGTCTTGTTGTTGTGGGTTGATTCCAGAGTTTTCACGATCAACTGGCGCTCGGCTTCGTCGACGGTCGTCCCGACGCCAACGTGGATGCCGTCGGCATCGCTCGGCGCAAAGCGCATGGGATTCGCTCCGAAGGCCGGGGGCAGATGGCGCGGTTCTATCACGCTGGAGTCGCAGACAATCACCGCCCGTTCCAGGGTATTGCGTAATTCACGCACGTTTCCCGGCCAAGAGAAGCTTTCAAACATCTGCATCACCGGGTCGCTTGCGGTGCGCACGTTGCGCTGGTGCTTGACGTTCATCTCCTTGATGAGGGTATGGGTGAGGTTGGGGATGTCTTCCTTGATCGAGCGCAATGGCGGCATATGAATATTGAAGACATTGAGCCGGTAGTAAAGGTCGTTGCGTAACTCTCCCTTTGCAACGGCTTCTTCCGGAACCTTGTTGGTGGCGGCCAGAACGCGCACGTCGATGGTGGTCTCCGACTTGCTGCCGAGGCGGCGGAGTTTGCGGTCCTCGAGCACGCGCAGCAGCTTGGCCTGAGTGCCGACGGGCATCTCGCCGATCTCATCGAGGAGGAGGGTGCCGCTCTCGGCCAGTTCAAAGCAGCCGGTGCGGCGCTCAAGAGCGCCGGTGAAGGCTCCCTTTTCATGGCCGAAGATTTCGCTCTCGATCAGGGTCTCCGGAATTGCGGCGCAGTTAATGGCCACAAAGGGCCGGTTCTTGCGCGGCGAAAGCTCGTGAATGGTGCGCGCCACCAACTCCTTGCCGGTTCCGCTCTCGCCCGTGATGAGGACGGACGCTGTGCTGGGCGCCACCAATTCAATCAGGTGGAAGATCTCCTGCATTTTGCGCGAGCAGCCGACGAGCGAGCCGAGCTTGCCGCTGTCACGCAGGAGGCGGCGGGTAGCTTCCAACTCACGATCCGTTCCACGCTGACGGGCGGCGTTTTGCAGGATGTTCCGCAGACGGGTCGGGTTCACGGGCTTTTCAATGAAATCGTAAGCGCCAAGCTTCATGGCTGCCACGGCGGCATCAATCGAACCCTGGGCCGTGAGCAGGATGAAAGAGAGCTCACGCGGGGTGCGCGAAACACGCTCCAGCAACTCCATGCCGTCCATGCGCGGCATCTTGAGATCGGTTACGACGATTCCAGGCTCCCAGGATTCGATCTGTTCAAGACCCTCGACGCCGTCCCTCGCGGTCTCCGTGCGATAGCCCCAGGCGGAGATGAGTTCCGCCAATCCTGAGCGCTCGTGTTCTTCGTCTTCGACAATCAGTACTTTTTCCCAGCCCATTCGACCCAGACCTCTTCACATTTCCTATGGTTATGGCCGGACACGCCAACCCAGCACGAAACTATGTAATTTGGATGCAGAAACTCAGTGGCGTGTAACTTTTGCGCTGCATTTCTTTCCCAGCCTTAGGGTTCAGCGGTGAAGGCCCCGTATCTTGAGAGTAAACCGATGGAGGTAACCAACAAGGTGTCGCCTGCCTTGGAAAGCAATCGAGTTGCGCTAGAATGATCAGCGCGGGGAAGACTCCGGAAGCATCCTTGAGGATCGTTCCCCTAGCATTCTAAAAGAGTTCTGTCGCGGGATCAGTGTCGGCGGGAAACTCGGGTATTCTGTTTCGCTTTGTCTTGGAGTTCGGGGAGGTTACGGTGTCCTTGCGTCGATATTTTTCAGTGATGTTGGTCTCCGCAGTTACTTTGTTTGTACCGTCGCTCTTGTCAGCGCAGAGCCAGGATGTGCCCAAGTATGAAGTCTTTGGCGGGTACTCGTGGTATCACCCCGGCGGCAGCGTGCCACCGACGGTGGTTGGCAGCGTCACGGTCAATGGCAGCACGGTGCCGGACTTCGAGAAGGGCTGGGCGGGACAGTTCGCCTACAACCTGAACCACTGGGCCGGGATTGCGGTGGATGTGAACGGCCACTACGGCGACTTCGGCAATGCCCACTCAGTCTCCGGCGGCCCGCAGTTCAGATGGCGCGGCGAGCGCTTTTCTCCCTTTGCGGAAGCATTGCTGGGCTGGCAGCGCTTTGGGCCAAAACTGTATCCCGACCAGAACACAGCGACCTTCATTCTGGGCGGCGGAGTGGATTACTCGCTCACGCCTCGCTTCTCGATCCGGCCCATCCAGTTTGATTACGTGAACTCCTACTACACGGCGGTCTCCGTGCAAGGCGCGACCAATACCTTCAATGGCGTGCGTTTGCAGGCCGGCGTGGTCTGGAAACTGGGCCTGCCGCAGGCGGAGACCAGGGCGAGCGCTTCCTGCATGGCAGATCCGACGGCGATCGAGGCGGGAGTTCCGGTGAAGATCAGCGTTACCCCGGCGGGCTTCTCACCGAAGCGCATCCTGAGCTACTCCTACGCCAGCACCGGCGGCAGAGTTGCCGGGACCGCAGCGGCAAATTCCACCGTGGATACCACGGGGGTGGCCCCGGGCAACTATACGGTGACCGCTAAAGTTACCGACAACGGCAGAGGCAGCCATCAACAGACGGCAAGCTGCCAGGCGGCATTCAGCGTCAATGAACGGCCGAAACATCCGCCAGTGCTGTCGGTAACGGCCTATCCGGCCTCCGTCACCTCGGGCGATTCGTCGGCCATCACAGTCACCGGCAGCAGCCCTGATAATCGTCCCCTGCGCTACAACTGCACGGCGAGCGCGGGCCGATTGACCGGCAATGGCCCTGCGTATTCCCTGGACACGGCGGGTGTTCCGGAGGGTGGCGTGGGAGTTGATTGCACGGTGAGCGATGACCGCAACCTGAGCGCCTTCGCCAGCACTTCGGTGAAGGTGAGCGTTCCTCCGCCAGCCCCGGTTGCGAAGGACTTTGGCCTCATCGAATTCATGCATGACGCAAAACGCCCGGCCCGCGTAGATAACGAAGCCAAGGGTGAACTCGACCGTTACGCCGATGCCCTGGCCTCCGCGCCGGACGTGAAAGGCGTGATCGTGGGATACGCCACGGCCAGCGAAGACGGCGCGACAAAGGGCCGCAGGACGCCGCAACTGGCAGCCCAGCGAGCCGTCGATACGAAAGACTATGTGAGCCGAGAGAAGGGAATTGACCCGACCCGAGTGGAAGCCCGCACGGGAAGCGGCGACGGACAGAAGGCCGAACTGTGGATCGTTCCGGCCGGAGCGACTTTCCCAGCCACTGACACCACGGTTGTGGATGAGTCCAAGGTGAAGGCGGTTCCGCGCGGCGTGCTTCCGCCGCGGAAGGCGGCTCACAGGAAGGCACACAGGAAAGCACTCAAGAAGACGCCCAAGAAGTAGGGTTTAGGACCACGATGACCGCGGGGCGCAAATGGCAGGAGCGCGCCCGATGCAGCTTCCCCGGCTGGATGCGCTAAGCTCTGAGCATCCGGCCGGTTTTTTGCCTCTGGAACTTGGGATTGTTATGTTGAGACGTTGGGCGAAGATATTGGTTTGTGCGGTGCTCCTCTGGACGGCGATGCCGCTGCCGGCGCAGTGGCGTCCAGTTGGGCCGTTTGGAGGCAATGCGCGCGCCCTCGCCTACGATCCCTTGAATCCCGACCACATTCTGCTGGGCTCCGGCGCCGGGTCGCTGTTTGAGTCCAAAGACGGCGGACGCCACTGGGCTTACTTTGCTCACCTGGGCCCAGGCGAAGAGATCATGCTGGAAAACATCGCCTTCGATCCCTCGCGTCCAGCGACGATCTATGTAGCCGGCTGGAGCGTGACGGGCTCGGGAGGGGGCTTCTTCCTGACCCGCGATGGCGGCCGCACCTGGACGGAACCGGAGGCGCTTCGCGGAAAAAGCGTGCAGGCATTGGCACAGGCCGACCCCGTTCCGGGAGTTCTGATCGCGGGCACGCTCGACGGACTGTACCGCAGCAGCGACTGGGGGGAGAACTGGGTGCGCATCAGCCCGGAAGGCCATCCGGACCTGAAGAACTTTGAGTCGGTGGCGGTCGATCCGCGCGATCCGAGGATCATCTACGCCGGAACCTGGCATCTGCCCTGGAAGACCACCGACGGGGGCGCGCACTGGAGTGTGATCAAGCGGGGAGTGATAGACGACTCCGACGTCTTCTCCATCATCCTCGACCGGGCCAACCCGGAGATTGTTTTTGCCAGCGCATGCTCGGGAATCTACAAGAGCGAAAACGGCGGCGAACTTTTTCGCAAGGTGCAGGGAATTCCCGGCACTGCGCGCCGCACCCGCGTGCTGCAGCAGGACCCGGCGAACACCGATACGGTCTATGCAGGAACAACCGAAGGGCTGTGGAAGACGGTGGACGGCGGCAGGAGTTTCAAGCTGATCTCTCCGCCCAATTACATTCTCAACGACGTGCTGGTGGACCCGCGCAACTCGCGGCGCGTGCTGATGGCTACCGACCGCGGGGGAGTCTTCGCCTCCGATGATGGGGGCGTGACCTTTTACGCCTCGAACGATGGCTTCTCGCAACGGCAGATCAGCACGCTGGCGGCGGAGCCGCAAGGGAACTCCGACCTGTACGCCGGAGTGTTGAACGACAAGGAATTTGGCGGGGTCTTCCGCGCTCACGACGGAACGTGGGTGCAGATGAGCGAAGGGCTGGGTGGACTCGACGTCTTCGATCTGGGCCAGTCCCCGAAGGGCCAACTGGTGGCGGCCACCAATCGGGGACTCTTCCTCTTTGAAGCGCAGTCCCAGCGCTGGATGCCAAGCCGCGAGGTTGTGAGCAGAAAGACGGGGCCGAGGCGGAGTGCGGTCCGTGGCAGCAAGGGGAAGAAGACGGCTGCGAAGCCGAGGGCGCCAATCACCGTTCGCTCCCGCTTCCTGGGGCGCGCCGTGTCACTCTCAGTTTCGCGGCGCTGGTACGCTGCCACCGATTCCGGGGTCCTGGTGAGCTGGAACGAGGGAAAGAGCTGGAAGGGCGCGGCGCTGGACGGGCAGAAGGAGTTCATAGCAGTTGCCAGCCTTGGGCGGACGGTGGCGGCGGCCAGCCTGCGCGGCCTCTGGTACAGCAGCGACGAGGGAGACCACTGGATGCGGCAACCGCTTCCGGCGTGGATCACGCGAATTTATTCCGTAACCATCGCAGACGACCAGGCGGTGTGGATCGGCACCCGCGAGGGGGCGTGGCGATGGGCGGGCGAAGGCTCTGCCTGGGAGCACGTGCTGAATGGGCTTGCGGCGCGCGAGGTGACTTCGGTCCGGGCGGAGGGCGGCCTGCTGCTGGCCGCGGCCGCCACTTTGAACTCGGTTTTTGTGAGCCGCGACCTGGGACAGAGCTGGAAGGCAGAGCCCGCCACGGGCTTTGAGGTGACCGGGGCGGCTGTGCACGATGGCACCCTTTACGTCACAACCCGGCATCACGGAGTGCTGGCACGAGAGCCTAACCCACCGATGAGCCTGCTGCGGAATCCTGCGGACATCGTTCGCGACGGGCGCTAGATTACGAATTTAGAGGTTGAAGGGAGTGGCTGCCGGCGCAGGATTTTCGGGCAGCCGGACCGCGATGATTTCCGCTTTTTGTTCTCCTGATTCAGGAAAAAATCCCAACACGGTAAGTTGTTATAAATACTCCAATTAGCTTGTAGTTTGACCAATTGTGAGCCGTTTTGGGAATGGTGTCAGGGATGAGGCATGCGGAGGGGTATGGGAGGGTGTGCTGGGAAGCCCTTTTCCTGCAATCATTTGCGTTTTCTAACCCAATTTGGCACCCGCCTTGCAATTCAAAATGGCGTGAACTCCGAAATGAACTCGACAGGATCAGGTGGTACTCCGGCATCGGGAAACGTTCAGAGCGTAACCCTGGATGCCGAGGGTGTGCGGGCAATGCGCCACCGGCTGCATGAATTGGCGAATGTCTTCACCGGAGTCATGATCGCGGGCGGTTTGCTCTCCCAGTACCTGGAAGGGGGATCGCTGCAGCAGTATGCGGTGGACATCTGCGAGAACAGCGAGCGCGGCAGCGCCCTGGCGCGGGAGCTTCGCAGCCAGCTGCGGAGCGCTTGTGGCGAGGCTGAAGCGGATTCCAGGGGCGCTGCGGAACGCGCCTGATCCATGGAGCAATGAAGGGGCAGTGAGGCTGGAAAAAAAGAACAGGCAGGCACGGAGGCAGGAACGATGGTGGACTTCATGAAGGGAAGCGGGGCAGAGCCGAGGCCCGGTCACGCTTCGGACGTGTCCCACGGCACACGAACCGGTGATGCAGGCACTTCTGGCACAGAGGTGACCATCAGTACAATTCTGGGCGCGCTAGCTATGGACCCAGATCGCGACAAAGCGGAGGCGAACCTGCTGAACCTGCTCATCGTGGACGATGAGCGGTCGATCCGCGAGGGCTGCCGCGACGTGGCCCAGGGCATTGGCTACTCCACCTATATCGCAGACAACGCCGAACATGCATTCCGGGTGCTGGACACTACCAGCATCGACGTAGTGCTGCTGGACTTGCGGCTGCCGGGCCTCGGCGGCCTGGAGGTATTGCGCGAGGTCAAGCGCCGCCGTCCCGAGACGGTCGTCATCGTAATGACCGGTTACGCCAGCGTGCAGTCGGCGGTGCAGGCGATGAAGCAGGGCGCCTATGACTACGTCACCAAGCCCTTCAACCTGGAAGAGCTGCGGCTCATCCTGGACCGCGTGCTCGGCCATCTTCAACTCTCCACGGAGAACCGGATCCTGCGCCAACAGGTGAAGAGCAAGGAAGGCTTCGGCGCGATTGTAGGCCGTTCGCCGGAGATGGAGAAACTGTACCGCATCATCTCCAAGGCGGCGCATAGCTCTCATCCGGTTTTGATCCTCGGCGAGAGCGGTACGGGCAAGGAACTGGTTGCGCGCTCGATCCACTTCTCTGGACCCTATCGCGACCGGCCGTTCGTGGCCATCGACTGCGGCTCGCTGGTGCCCTCTTTGATCGAGAGCGAGCTGTTTGGCTACGTCAAAGGCGCGTTTACGGGCGCGAACAAAAACAAAGACGGTTTGCTGCAAGCCGCCGATGGCGGAACCATTTTCCTTGATGAAATCGGCGAGCTGCCCATCGATCTGCAGTCCAAACTGCTGCGTGCGCTGCAGGAGAAGGAGATCCGTCCGGTGGGCGGCACCAAGCCGGTGGCAATCGACGTTCGCGTGCTGGCGGCCACGAACCGCGACCTGGAACATGCCGTTGCCCAGGGCACTTTCCGCAAGGATCTCTATTTCCGGCTGAACGTGCTGAGTCTGCGCATCCCTCAACTGCGCCAGCGCAAGCAGGATATTCCGCTGCTGGTTGGACACTTCCTGGAGCGCTTGACGCGCTCGACCGGGGTGCAGCGCAACATCAGCGACGAGGCCCTAAAGCTGATGCTCAGCTACGACTGGCCGGGCAACATCCGTGAACTGGAGAACTGCATCGAGCGCTCCTGTGCGCTTACCAGCGGTCCGACGGTCCACATTGCCGATCTTCCCACCACGATTCAGAACTGGCGGGAACAGATTGAGCCTGCCTCTGAAAAGGCGGTTCCGCGGCGCGGCATCCTGCCGATTGCCGAGATGGAAAAGCAGGCCATCCTGGGCGCGATTGAATTGCTGCATGGCGACAAGCTGGAAGCAGCGCGCCTGCTCGGCATCGGCAAGACCACCCTGTACCGCAAACTCAAAGAATACGGCGCTCTGCAGTAGGCGAGCGGTCACCCAGACCGGGACGCGGATGCGAATTCCGCGTTCCTGCCCGTGCCCACGCATGGGCCCAGTGAGGAGATCATGATTCTATTAGTGACATCAAGCAATCGCCGCGGGGAGTGCGGGCAGGCCCTGGAGCAGAGCGTCGGCGAGACGGTGGAAGTCTGTGAGACGGTTCGCAAAGCGGCCAGCATGTTGCGCAGCAACGAGTATTCGGCGGTGATTCTCGACGACCCGATGGTGGAGGTCGACGGCGACGCGCTGGAATCGTTGCTCAACAATATGGGCCTTGCGGTGCCGGTCTACGTGAATCTCGCGATCAGCAACGCCGACCGCATCACGCGCGAGCTTCGGTTGGCGATGCGGCGCAACCGCGAGTCGCGATTGATCGCAATCCGGGCCGCCGAGTCGCAATTGCGCAGTGAAATCCGGGATGCGGTAACCGGGATTCTGCTCTCGACCGAACTGGCAATGCGCACGCCTGAGATGCCGCCGGAGGCTGTCGAAAAGCTGACCGCGGTGTGCCAGCTTGCCAGCAGCATTCGTTCGCGGCTGGAGAACGTCAACTAGCTTTCCGGCGAGCATGGCAGGCCCCGGTTCTGCCGCGTCTCCCTGTGCCCGCGGGACTTTCCACGAAGGCTGAGCGGGCCTTCTTGCTTCCAGGAGATTTTCGCCAGCTCTGGCCAACTTCCCTCGTGCAGCAGCACTCTTAAGGCTCCAGGCCAAGTGGTCGCGCCCAGGGGGAGAGCGAAGTGCTCTGGACAATGTTCGCAGTTCTGATCGTGCTCTGGCTGCTGGGATGGGGCTTTCATGTTGCGGGGGCCATGGTCCATCTTCTCCTGGTCGTTGCCCTGGTGATCGCCGTGGTTGATGTTTTGATCCGGCGGCGGACGTCCTAGCAGACGATTCCGGCTGCGCCCAGTGGCGGCGTGCTTGCCGGGAGGCATCCCGAGTAGATGCCAGCGACTCTAACTCTGGAATGGCAAGGATTGCAGGACACCCCATCGCCGCCGGAGCGAGACGATGACACCATCGCAGAGTGCCTCCCCTGCGGCTCCGGCCTCCGCCGCGCTGGCACGGCAGATATCAGAGCTTGGGGACTGGTTCCATAATATTGATCTTCATGGAATCCAGACCGCGCCCAATCATTTTCTCGGCGATTTTCCGAATGTGAAATGGCGGCATATCTCCCCGGCGATTCCGCTGGATCTGACGGGAGCCACGGTGCTCGACGTTGGCTGCAACGGAGGCTTTTACTCCCTGCAAATGAAGCTGCGCGGTGCCAGTCGCGTGCTCGGCATCGATATCTGCGACCGCTACCTGGAGCAGGCGCGGCTGGCCTCGCACACCCTTGGGCTGGAGATTGAGCTGCAGAAGCGCAGCGTGTACGAGGTGGAAGAGATCGCGGGGCAGTTCGATTTCGTCATCTTCATGGGGGTGTTCTACCACCTGCGCTACCCGCTCTACGCGCTGGATAAAGTGGTGACGAAGGTTGGAGGCAAGCTGGTTTTTCAGAGCATGATTCGCGGCTCCGACGAGGTGAAGCGCTGGGAGAGCGATTACGACTTCTGGCGCAAGGACATGTTTGGCGACCCGAGCTGGCCGCAGATGTACTTTGTGGAAGAGAGCTATTCCAACGACCAGACCAACTGGTGGATTCCCAACCGGGCCGCGGCGGAGGCGATGTTGCGCTCCTCCGGGCTTGCCATTGAGTCGCACCCCGAGAGCGAGACCTGGATTTGCGTGCCGGATGCGCAATCGCGCGCGGGCCGATTTATACATCACATGGAGTTGGATGGAACGTTATAGAGGTTCCCTGCTTCTGCGCGCGATGGATGCGCAACTTATTGCGAGGTGGCAGTCCTGATGGTCGAAGCCGTGATGCTGTGGAATGAGCCGAATAATCTCTCCCATTGGGACTTCAGCCTCGATCCGGAATGGAAGCACTTTGCCGCCCACGTGCATGCGGCCTCGAAGGCGATCCGCGAGGCCAACCCCGAGATCAAAATCGTGCTTGGCGGAATCTCGCCGATTGACCCGAGGTTTATCGAGTTGCTGGCCGGCTATGGCGTTCTGGAGTCGGTGGACATCGTCGCCGTGCATGGCTTTCCCCTCGACTGGAACCACTGGAATATCTCCGAGTGGCCGAAGAAGCTGGAGGAAATTCGCGCGGTGGTGGGCGGCAAAGCGATCTGGGTGAGCGAAGCGGGCGCGTCCTCGTTTGGCGCCGAGGAGGTGCAACTCTTCGGATTGCAGAAGACGGCGGAGCTGCTGCTGCCTCTGGTGGAGCGCGTGCATTGGTACAGCCTGCTGGACCTGCCCGCCACCTGGACGGCTACTACGCGCCACAAGGAAGCGGAGGGAAGCTCGTACTACCGCCATTACTACATGGGGCTGTACCGCGAAGACGGCTCTCCGAAGCTGGCAGCGGCGAACTTCCCGGCGGGACTCGGCGTCTGCCAGTGGTTTCACTTTGAGGATCACCGCCTCGAACTAGGCGTTCGGCGGCTGCGCGAACTGGGCGTCCGCGCGGTGCGGACCGGCATCAGTTGGGCGGATTGGTTCCGTCCCGGTTCCGAGGCGTGGTTCGACCGTCAGATGTCGGCGCTTGATGAGTTCGATACGACGATCACCTTGTGCTTCACCCCGGAGCATCTGGGCATTGCCCCTCACTACACCAGTCCAGCAAGGGACGCGGCGGACTTTGCGGAGTTTGCGCGCTGGTCCGTGCTGCGCTATGCGCCGCGCGGGCGCGCTCTGGGAGTGAGCGGCATGGCGGAGCGGGAGTTCGTGGCGGGGATGGAGGAAGCATGAAGCGCAGAATTCTGGTTACGGGCGGCGCCGGATTTGTGGGCTCGCACACGGTGGATGCGCTGCTGCGCGAGGGCCACTCGGTGCGGGTCTTTGACAACCTCAGCGACCAGGTTCATCGCGGCAGCATCCCCGAGTACCTCTCGAGCGAGGCGGAGTTTGTGCGCGGCGATGTGCGGGACATGGAGGCGCTTCGCAGGGCGGTCCTGGGCATGGACGTGGTCTATCACTTCGCCGCCGCGGTTGGCGTGGGGCAGTCCATGTATGAGATTGCGCGCTACATGGAAATCAACACGCAGGGAACGGCAAACCTCTTGCAGGCCCTGCTGGACCAGGGCGCGAAGCTCGAAAAACTGATCATTGCGTCGTCGATGTCGATCTACGGCGAGGGGCAGTACGTTTGCAGGCAGCACGGAAGGGTGGCGCCGCCTCCGCGCGCCGCCGGACAACTGAAGGCCCGGCGGTGGGAAGTGGCCTGCCCGGAGTGCGGGGGCGCACTGACGCCGGTCGCCACTTCTGAAAGCAAGCCCTTGCAGTGCAGCTCGATTTATGCCCTTGGGAAGAAGAACCAGGAAGAAATGAGCCTGCTTTTTGGACGAACCTATGGCGTGCCAGTTGTCGCCCTGCGCTATTTCAATATCTTCGGCACGCGCCAGGCGCTTTCCAATCCCTACACCGGAGTGGCTGCGATCTTTGCTTCGCGGCTGCTGAACGGACACGCGCCGCTCATCTTTGAGGATGGCGAACAGCAGCGCGACTTTGTGAGCGTGCATGACGTGGTGCAAGCCAATCTGCGGGCGATGCATTACAGCGAGGCCGACGGCCGGGCGCTCAATATCGGCTCCGGCCATCCCATCACGATTCGCCGGATTGCGGAGACCCTGGCCGAGACGCTTGCCGTGCACAAGCCCGCTGAGTTGACGGCCAAGTACCGCGCGGGAGACATCAGGCATTGTTTCGGAGATATCACGCTTGCACAAAGGCTGCTGGGATACAGCCCCAGCTACCAGATGCACTCCGCCGTGGGAGAACTGGCGCGGTGGCTGCGGCTGCAAAGCGCAGTGGACCATGTGGACGAGGCGTCGGGCCGCCTGGTGGCATTTGGTTTGACCGCCTGAAACAGTTTGCCGCTCGCGATGGAGTACCGGCCTCGCCGAGCGGAGGCGCTGAGCAAGACGCCGGATGCGGCCCTCGCTCACGCCGAGTGTAAACCCGCCGCGGCGGACAAAATACCATCGCGGCGGGGAGTTCATCGGAGCAGCATGCACATTCTGGTCACAACAGATACGGTGGGCGGCGTGTGGAGCTACACGCGGGAACTGGTCACCGGACTGGTGGCGCGCGGGATACGGGTAACGCTGGTCAGCTTTGGCGGCGTCCCCTCGCGGGCGCAGAGGGCATGGATGGCCGGGCTCCACGGCGTAAGGTATTACCCCACGGGCTTCCGCCTGGAGTGGATGCAGGACTCCGAAGAGGATGTTTCAGATTCGGCGCGGTATCTGCTTCGCGTCATCGGCGAGTGTAAGCCGGACTTGCTGCACCTGAGCCAGTACTGTTTCGGCGCGATCGAAGTTGGGCTGCCAAAGCTCATGGTGGCGCACAGTGACGTGATGAGTTGGAGCCAGGAGGTACGCGGCGAAGAGCCTCGCGACGCGTGGGCCGAATGGTACAGAGGAATCGTTGAGCGCGGCGTGGCGGGCGCTACCACCCTGGTTGCGCCCTCGCGTTGGATGCTCGACCACTTTGAGGGCTGCTACGGCAGACATCGGCGTTCCTGCGTCATCTATAACGGCCGGACGCCTGCCCTGTTCAATCCAACCGCCGGCAAGCAGTCCTTTGCTGCGAGCGCCGGGCGACTGTGGGACGAGGGCAAACAGACGCGGCTGCTTCTGCGGCTGGACGCGCCGTTACCGATTCATCTTGTGGGAAGCACGTCGCTGGCGGGCGATTCGTCGGTTGTTCCGGTGGGCGCGGAGGAAAACGCATCCAACGTCCGCTTTGAAGGCCAGCTTGACGAAACCGGGATGTGCGAGCTCTTGAGCCGCGCCGCGATCTACATAGCGCCTTCCAGATATGAGCCATTCGGCTTGGCGCCGCTGGAGGCAGCGCTCTCCCGATGCGCCATTGTGGCCAACGACATTCCAAGCTTTCAAGAAGTCTGGGGTGACGCTGCCGTGTATTTTCGCCGCGACGATGTGGGGTCGCTCCGCGAAGTGCTGGCCCGCCTGCAGGAGAATCCATCGATGCTCACGGAGTATGCCAACCGCGCGCATGGGCGCGCCCTGGAACGTTACTCGGCGGAGCGGATGGTGGATGAGTATATGCAGCTTTACTCGGCTCTACTGGAGCAACGGGCGTCGGCCGCATGATGCCAACACTGCGTATATGTTTCTTTGCCCATTCATGGGTCAGTGACTGGAACCACGGCAACGCGCATTTTCTCCGTGGCCTTGTGCGCGAACTGGTGGGCATGGGGCACCGGGTTCGCTGCTATGAGGAGGACGGCTCGTGGTCGTTCAGCAATCTAGTGCAGGAGGGCGCAGGAGCCGCCGCGATTGACGGCTTTCATGCGACCTATCCAGAGATTGACGTCCGCGTGTACCGGCGCGACGAGAGCCTTCCGGCTTTTCTCGATCGCGAACTGGCGGATGCGGATCTTGTGATCGTCCATGAGTGGAATGAGCCGGAAGTTGTCAATGAGATACTCGCACGCAAGAATCGCTTCGGCTTCCGCGCGCTCTTCCATGACACGCATCATCGCGCGTACACCAGCCCCGGCCAGATACTGCGCATTCACCTGGATCTCTTCGACGGGGTGCTCGCCTTCGGCGATGCGATACGCAGAATTTATGCCGAGGGCTTCGGAATCCGCCGCGTCTGGACCTTCCATGAAGCCGCCGACATCAGCGTCTTTCATCCGATGGATTGCACCAAGCAGAACGACCTGGTGTGGATTGGCAACTGGGGCGACGAGGAGCGGACACAGGAGTTGATGGAGTTCCTGGTTGCGCCCGCGGCCAGCCTGACGGCCGCGCACAAGCGCGTGCTGGTGCATGGGGTGAGGTATCCGCAAAAGGCGCAGGCAATGCTTGGGCGCTCTGGGATTGAGTACCGCGGCTACCTGCCCAACCTGTCCGTACCGGAGGTCTTTGCGCAGAGCCTCCTGGCTCTGCATGTGCCACGCCGTCAGTACGCAAATGGATTGAGCGGAGTGCCTACGATTCGTGTATTTGAGGCGCTTGCCTGCGGTATTCCACTGGTCTGTTCGCCGTGGACGGACACGGAAGGTCTCTTCCGTCCCGGGCAGGATTACGTGCTGGCGCGCAACGGCGACGAGACCGCCTCACTGCTCTCCGAACTGCTGCAAAGTGAATCCGCCCGGCGGCAAATAGCCTCCAGCGGACTGGAGACGGTGAGGCAGCATCATACGTGCAGGCGCCGCGCCGAGCAGCTCATGGATATCTGCGGAGAGATCACGCGATGAGAATTTTCGTATTCGGATCGAGCATCACGTCGAGCTATTGGAATGGGGCCGCGACGTATTATCGAGGCATCTACAGGAGTCTGGCCGCGCTGGGACATGAGATAACATTCGCCGAGCCGGATATCTTCAACCGGCAACAGCATCGAGATCTCGACAAAGTCGAATATGCACGGGTGATTGTCTACCAGACGCCGCGCGACATCTCTGAACTGATTGAGCTTGCTTGCAAGGCGGACCTTGTCATCAAGCACAGCGGCGTGGGCGGCGATGACGCTCTGCTGGAGCGACGCGTTCTGGAGTGCCGCTCGGCGCACACCCAGGCTGCATTCTGGGATGTTGATGCGCCGGCAACGTTGCAGCGGGTGGAGAGTGACTCCTCTGATCCGTTTCGCGGCTGTGTTCCTGACTACGATTTTGTCTTTACCTACGGCGGCGGTCCGGACGTGGTGAGGCGCTATCGCGAACTGGGCGCGCGCAATTGTCATCCGATATATAACGCGCTCGATCCTGACTCGCATCATCCCGAGGCGGCTGATCCGGAGATGGCGTGCGATCTCGTCTTTGTCGGCAATCGGCTGCCTGACCGGGAGCGCCGGGTGGAACAATTCTTTCTTCGCGCTGCCGAACTTGCGCCGGAGATGAGTTTTGTCCTTGGCGGCGAGGGATGGGGGGGCAAGCCAATGCCGGCGAATGTGCGGTGGATTGGCCATGTCGGCACCAACGCGCATAACCGCGTGAATGCCTCCGCGAGAATGGCCCTGAATATCAATCGCGACTCGATGGCCGATGTCGGGTTCTCGCCTCCGACGCGTGTTTTTGAAGCGGCTGGCGCGGGCTCATGCTTGATCACAGATCAGTGGCGCGGGATCGAAAAGTTCTTTGAGCCGGGGCGCGAGATTCTTGTGGCGGAAGATGCGGCGGAGGTTGTGGCTTACTTGCGCGGCAAGTCTGCGGCAGAGGCCGCCGGGATTGGCCGTGCGATGCTGAAACGAGCGCTTGGTGAACACACCTACGCGCAGCGCGCCGTTGAAGTGGCGGAGATTCTGGCCGCGAACCGCCCGACCCGTTATCCGGGCACCGTCGCTCCGCTCGGGCTCGATGTTGCCGGGCGCATCGCCTGAACTAGGAAAGGCAAGGGACCGAATTGAAGATCGTCATCTTCGGCCTGTCCATCACGTCTTCATGGGGGAACGGCCATGCGACTACCTATCGCGCGCTGGTTCGTGCCCTGCACGCGCGTGGGCACCGGGTTGTGTTCTTTGAGAAAAATGTGGAGTGGTATGCCTCCAACCGGGATCTGCCTGCGCCTGCTTTCTGCGAACTGAAACTCTACGAAGACTGGAAAAATATCCTTCCGTCGGTACGGCGCGAGCTTGCTTCCGCGGACGTCGCAATGGTCGGCTCCTACTTTCCCGACGGCATTGCGGCGATGGAGGAGATGCTCGAGTCAAAGACTCCGGTCCGCACGTTTTACGACATTGACACTCCGATCACAGTTGCGAGCCTTCGTGAAAGCGGTGCAGCGGAATACGTGCGCGCCGATCAACTTCCGGCCCTGGATGTGTACTTCAGCTTTACCGGCGGACCGATGCTTGCGGAACTGGAGAATCGCTTTGGCGTTCGCCGCGCCGCGCCACTTTACTGCAGCTTTGATCCCGAGCAATATCGCACGTATCCCCGCTCCTCGCGATTTCAGTGCGCGATGAGCTACATGGGGACGTACGCTCCCGACCGCCAGCCGAAGCTTGAGCATTTCTTGTTCGGAGCTGCCCGTGCATTGCCGGAGGAGCAATTCATCGTCGCCGGTCCGCAGTATCCCAGGGAGGTGCGCTGGCCGCTCAATGTTCGTCAGATCGTTCACCTCAATCCGCGCTGGCATCCGCACCTGTACTCATCTTCGCGGCTGACGCTCAATGTGACGCGGCGCGATATGGTGATGGCCGGATACTCGCCGTCCGTGCGCCTGTTTGAGGCCGCGGCATGTGGTGCGGCCATCGTGAGCGATAACTGGCCAGGCCTGGACACCTTTTTTGAGCCAGGGCGCGAGATCCTGCTGCCGGTAAGCGCGGTGGAAATTGTCGGCTATCTTCGGAACCTTGGAGACAGCGAGCTGCGCGCCGTTGGCCGCGCCGCGCAAGCCCGTGTGATGGCGGCACACACCAGCGTACAGAGGGCCGCGGAGTTTGAGCGCGAGGTGGAACTTGCGCTGCGCGGCGGGCGTGTGTCACTCGCGGTATTTCGTGGATGAAGTTTGTGCGAGAATCATGCCGCTCTTGTTTGGAGGAGAGAATGTCAAAAGTAAAAGTCACCGTTCGTCCGAATGGCCCATTTCGAGTGGAAGATCCGGATGGACTCATCGAACTCATTGATCCCGCGGGAACTCCATACGATCTGACAGGAAAACCTGTCTTTGCGTTATGCCGCTGCGGAGCCAGCGTCAACAAACCTTTCTGTGACGGTACGCATTCAAGAATCGGCTTCCAGGCCGCGGAAGCGGCGGTGAAGGCTGAGGAAACAAAATAGATCGCGGCGTAGATTCACCCAACCGTACACTGAGTTCAGTGTACGGTTTTCGTCTTGCGGCTCATGTAATCCATGAGCAGATACTGGCCCAATGTGTACGGCGTGGTGAAGTACGCTTTGCCGCGGCACATCTCGGTCACCTTCTGCACAAACTGCACAAGCCCGCGATCAGAGGCGAGCATGAAGGTATTGATCATCACACCGGAGCGCTTGCACTTCGCGACTTCCTCAAGCGTCTGGCTCACCACCATCGGGTCCAGTCCAAATGCGTTCTTATAGATTCGCCCATCGGGCAGCGTGACGGCCGATGGTTTGCCGTCGGTGATCATGATGATCTGCTTCATGTCTTTGCGCTGGCGCTGCAGAATTCTCTGTGCCAGGCGAAGTCCCTCGCGCGTGTTGGTGTAGTAGGGGCCCACACGGACGCGCGCCAGTTGCGACAGCGGCATTTCTTCGGCGGAATCATGGAAGAGCACCAGCGAAAGAGTGTCTCCCGGGTATTGTGTGCGGATCAGTTGCGAGAGCGCCATGGCAACTTTCTTTGCGGGCGTAAAGCGATCCTCGCCATAGAGAATCATGGAGTGCGAGCAATCGAGCATGAGAACGGTGGCGCAGGAGGATTGATACTCGCACTGGTGAACGTGCAGGTCGCCGTACTCAATCGAGAGCGGCAGGGCGAGCCCCTCGCGCCGGATTGCCGACGAGAGCGTCGCGTTGATGTCGAGGTTCATGGTATCGCCGAATTCGTAGAGCTTGCTCGACCCGCTGGTCTCTATGCCGGTTGCGGTATCGCGGGTGTCATGGCGGCCAAAGCTTGAGCGCCCAAGCGAGCCGAGCAGGTCGCGCAGCGTGCGATAGCCGAGAAAGTCGAGTCCTTTGTCCGTGACCTGAAACTTCGTGGGCCTCTGGCGCGACTGGTCCTGTCCCACACTGCCGGGGGTCTTCGACATTTGCGTGGAATCGTGCGGCGGCGCGATGGTGACAAAACCCTCGCGCTGCATACGTCCGAGCACCTCCTCGATGAGTTCGTCCATCTGCCCTTCGCTTTGCATCTGCTGCATCTGTTCGCGCATCTGCTCGTCGAAGAAATCAGAGTTCAACAGTGCCTCGCGGATGGCCTCGCGCAGCGCGTCCAGGTCGTCGCCGCCGCCGGCGGGGCGGAAGAATTGCCCGAGATCATTGTCGAAACCGCTCTCAAGCAGGAAGTCTGAAAGCGCGTCCATCAGATCGTCAAGGCTTACATCTTCGGCCAGGTTCGGAACGTACTTGCTGTACTTGACGCGTTTCATCGGAACACTCCGGCCAGAGATTAGTTGAACGGGCGGCGGTTTCTTTTGCGCTGCTCCCAGTCGGCTTCAAATTCCTGGCGGGTTTCATCGCGCTCGCTGCGCTTGGGAGGCCTCTCTCCGGAGGTGAAAACGCGATCCTCGCTCCGCCCAATTAACTTGTGAGCGTGCAGCCCTTCGAGGATGAATTCGGCGGCAGAGACAATCGATTCCGGAGGCTCACCTTCGCCGGCTCCGACCTTTTCCGTCTTCTCCAACAGACCTTGTATTTTCTCCAGGCTCTTCAGCCCGTCGTGCGTTCTTGTGTTGTCGGTCAGCGTTACCTGGCCCCCCAGTTCAAACCACTGCACTACCTGCTTCAATTCACTTGCGCTGAAGTAACGGTCAAAGGTCTTTGCCACGGAGGCGAGAATGACTTCGCGCGCCACGGTATCGGCGCCCTTCATTTCACCTTCGTATTCCAGTTCCAGTTTGCCTGTAATGGAGGGCATTGCCGCGTAGATGTCCGAGATGCGCGGCACAGCCAGGCTTGAGCCCTCGAGCACGGCGCGACGCTCCGCGTTGGAGATTACATTTTCCAGCACGCTGATGGGAAGCCGCTGGCTGACGCCGCTCCGCCTGTCCACCCGCTTGTCGTCGCGTGCGATGAAGGCGATCTGCTCCGCGGTCTCACGAATGTAAGCGGGCACAATCAACTCAGGCCCTTCGCGCTCGCACCACGCTTCCTGCGCGGTGATGGCCATGGCCTCCTCGACGGTGGCCGGGTAATGCGTGCGGATCTCGCTTCCAATGCGATCCTTGAGCGGAGTCACAATCTTGCCTCGCGCGGTATAGTCCTCGGGATTGGCGCTGAAAACCAGGGCCACGTCGAGCGGAAGGCGCACCGGGAAGCCTTTGATCTGAACGTCGCCCTCCTGCATGATGTTAAACAGTCCGACCTGAATTTTGCCCGCGAGATCGGGGAGTTCGTTGACGGCAAAGATGCCGCGGTTGGCACGCGGCAAAAGACCGTAATGGATCACGAACTCGCTTGCCAGTTCGTGGCCGCCGCGCGCCGCTTTGATGGGATCAATGTCGCCGATCAGGTCGGCAATGGTTACGTCGGGAGTTGCGAGTTTCTCCACGTAGCGTTCGTCACGCTTCATCCACGCAATGGGAGTGCGCTCGGCGTCGCGCGCCACAAGCTCCCTGCACCGGCGGCAGATGGGCGCATACGGGTTGTCGCGAATTTCGCAGCCAGCGATGTAAGGCGCTGCTTCGTCCAGCAATCCAGTGAGCGCCCGCAGGATTCTGCTCTTCGCCTGTCCGCGCAAGCCGAGCAGAATGAAATTGTGGCGCGACAACACGGCGTTCACCAGTTGCGGAATCACCGTGTCGTCATAGCCGACGATTCCGGCGAAGACCGGCCCCGGCGTTTTCAGCCTTGCGAGCAGGTTCTCGCGCAATTCGTCCTTAACTCCGCGGTGCAGCATTCGTTGCTCGCTGAACCGGCTGTTGCGAAGCTCACCGAGGGTATGAGGAATGGACATTACAGCCTCCTGAATTCTCTGCCAGAGCCGCTCTGGATTCTTGCGCCTAGTCCTTGCGGCAATATCAAAGGATGCCAGTTGGACGCAAAGGACGGCCAAGGCGTTGCGCGCTAATTTCCATCACGGCGTAGCGCGGCTTGACATTTCACTGTGGTGCCAATAAAAGTGCGGCATGAGCATTCCAGGAAAAATCGTGGTAGTTACCGGAGCGTCGATGGGAATCGGCGAAGCGATTGTGCGCCGTTTCCTCCTCGAAGGCGCGTCGGTGGTACTTGCCTCCCGCGATCTTGCACGGGTGGAGGCGGCGCGCGCGCGCTGCGGAGCACCTGAGCGCACCCTGGCGGTTGCGTGTGACGTAACCGTACGCGCGCAGATTGAGGAGTTGCTCGCCGAAACCGTCAAACGCTTTGGGCGAGTCGACATTTGGGTGAATAACGCGGGCTTTGGCCTTGTGGACTCCGTCGAGCGTATGGACATGGCGGCCTGCCGCGATATGTTCGACACCAACCTGTTCGGCGCAATCGAATGTATGCAGGTCGTTTCGCCCGTGCTGAAGCAGCAGCGCTCCGGGGCGGTCATTAATATCTCCAGCATGGCTGGACTGGTGAGCGTGCCGTATATGTCGGCCTACGGCGCAACGAAGCATGCGCTCAACTGCGTCTCGCGCGCGGCGCGGCTGGAGCTTGCGCCTTACGGAGTGCATGTCAACACGGTTTGTCCGGGATATGTGCGGACCGACTTCAACGCGCGTTCCGTCTGGGGAAGTGAAAGCCTTCGCATCGCCGGAGGCGCGAAGCGTGGAATCACAGCGGAGCGCGTGGCCAACGCCGTCTGGAAAGCTTATCGCTCAAACCGCCGCCAGGTCGTAGTGCCCTGGAGTAACAACCTGCTCGTTGGCCTTTATCGGTGGCTTCCCGGGGTCTTCAACTGGGGAATGCTGAAGATGCTGCGCAGAATGGATCGTAAGGCGGCCGGCTAGGGCTCCAGCTCTTCCAGCATCGTCTGCATCTCGCTCTGCGCGTGGCGGTTTCCAACCCGTTGCGCGCATGATATTCCGTCGCGCAACCACTGCATGGCTTCCTCCGTGCGCTCGGCTTGCTGCAGCGCCTGGGCTCCCATGAAGAAGGCGTTGGCGTAGTTCGCGTCAATGTCCAGCAGGGCGCGGAACTCGCGCAACGCCGAGTCGGTTTCCCCGGTGGACGAGTACTCCATGCCCAGCGCGTACCGTGCGAAGGTATTCCGTGGATCCTGTTCCAGGATCAGTTTCAACTGTTCCAGCCGTGCAGCGGACATAAGCAGAACATACCACAGCCGTTTCAAAATTTCAGGAGCTCACAGACGATCAAGTCGACGGCTCGCATCCTGCCAGCCTCGCCGTTAGAATGGACTCTTCAGGGAGGTTGCTGCGTGGCTTGCCCCTACTTCATCCCATCCGTGCCGCACCCGCGAGAACTCTGGCCGCAACGCCACCTTCTTCCGCTGGGCGACGGCTTCAAAGGTTGCTGCGGAGCCCGCACGCGGCAAGAGCCCTGCGACGACGAGACCCTGCGCACGCGGTGCAACCTGGGCTATGCGGAGTGCGTGCATCTGCCGGCCGGGCGCGAACTGGATGCGGTTCGCTTCCATGTGCGCGCCGAGAGTTTGGCGATCCTGTGTGTTTCCTTCACGGGCGAGCGCCTGCACCACCCCGTCCTGGCCGGAGAGTTGCGCTATGATCAATCCTCGAACGCTTGGATCGAACCGCCTGATCCCGGATTGGCGTGTCTCGCGGAGGCGGCGGTTCGTGCCTGGACAGGGAAACAGGCGCAAGTCGCCGCGGCTGATCCGAGCAAATTCAATTGCGACGGACCCTGCTCTTCCGGAGTCAAATAGAACTGAGCCGCCAGGCGCATTGTGCGCGGCGCTCATCATTGCGAGGAACATGGAGCCAACTGAAAATCTGAATCCGCGCCCGGTCTCCGATTCAATCTCTGAGATGGTGCAACTCGTGCTTCCCAATGACGCCAACCCGCTCGGCGCACTGCTCGGCGGCCGCCTTATGCACTGGATTGACATTGCGGGCGCTCTTGCTTCTCATCGGCATTCGCGCAGCTATGTGGTAACCGCCTCCACCGATCATCTTGATTTTCTAATCCCGGTGCGGGTCGGCGACCTCGTGATCTTCAAGTCTTCTGTGAACCGCGCCTACAGCAGCTCGATGGAGGTTGGCATCAAGGTCTGGGTGGAGAGTTACTTCACGGGCGAACGCCGCCATGTCAGCTCTGCTTATCTTACTTTTGTCGCCGTCGACCGCCATGGCCGCAAACTGCCGGTAGCGCCGGTGATTCCGGAGACCCCCGAGGAGATCCGGCGATTTGAAGATGCCGGCCGCCGCCGCGAATTGCGGCGTGCTGAGAAGTTGCGCAAGGCCGAGGCTGCCAGCCGGAGTTGACGCGCTTTATTCGCGGTTGATCACAATACCCAGTTGCTGGCACTTCTTGTAGAGATGGCTGCGCTCCAATCCCAGGGACTTCGCTGTGTTTGTCATCTGATAGCCGTGGCGCTTCAGCTCTTCCTGGATTGTGGCCCGCTCAAACTCCTCGACCCGCTCTGCGAGTGCGCCTTGCATCGTGCCCGCCGCTGCATCCGTGGCCGTGTTCAAGGGAAGAGCCAGCGCAACCGCCGCGGCGTCCACCGTTCCGTCCGTCAACAGCAGCAGCCGCTCTACGATGTTGCGCAACTCGCGCACATTTCCCGGCCAGCGATAGCTGCATAGCGCATCCATCGCGGAGGATTCAAACCTTGCAGGCTTCCAGTTGTTCTGTGCCGCCACCTGCGCGGCAAAATGCTCCGCCAGCATTGGAATGTCTTCTCGCCGCTCGCGCAGCGGCGGAAGCTCGACGGGAAACACGTACACGCGATGATAGAGATCCTGGCGGAACTTCTCTTCCCGCACCAGTTCGTCCAGGTTCCGGTGGGTGGCGACGATGACGCGCGCGTCCACCGCAATGCTCTTGTCTCCGCCCACCCTTTCCAGTTCGCCCTCCTCCAGAATGCGCAGCAGCTTTGCCTGCATCGAAAGCGGCATGTCACCGATCTCGTCCAGAAAAAGCGTTCCGCGATGCGCCTGCTCAAACTTTCCGATATGGCGGGAGAGCGCGCCCGTAAAGGATCCCTTTTCGTGTCCGAATAATTCGCTCTCGATCAGTTCGGCGGGAACTGCCGCGCAGTTGAGTGTGATGAACGGCCCATCCTTGCGCGGACTCTTCTCATGGAGGGTGCGCGCCACCAGTTCCTTGCCGGTTCCGGTTTCGCCATGGATACAGACCCGTGCCTCGCTGCCTGCCACCCGTTCCACCTGCGCCATCAGCCGCCGCATCGCCTCGCCGTGGAAGACAATTTCGTGTTTGCCTACGCGGCGTCGCAGCTCAGTGTTTTCATCCTCAAGGCGCTTGAGCTTCAGCGCGTTTTCCACTGTCAACAGAAGCTTGTCGGTCGAAATCGGTTTTTCCAGAAAGTCCAGCGCGCCGAGTTTCGTCGCGCGTACTGCCATTTCAATGTGTGCCTGCCCGCTCATCATCACCACGGGCGAATTCACCTCGGCTTTGCGCAGATCTTCCAGCAGGCTCAGTCCGTCGCGCTGCGGCATCACCACATCGCTCAGGATCAGGTCGAAGGCGCGCGACTTCGCAAGTTCCAGGGCCTTCGCCGCATTGTCGCAGACCGTTGCCTCGTGGCCGGCAATTCGGAAGGCGCGCGCCAGCGAAGCCAGCGTGTTGGCTTCGTCGTCCACCACCAGAATCTCAGCCTTGCGCGGAGCGTTCATCGTGAGGTCTCCACCCGCAGCGCCGACTGCGGCTGTCGGCGCTGCAGCCGCAGAAGAAATGCGCTGCCTCTGCCGGGCTGGCTGTCTACGGTAATGGTTCCGTGATGATCGCTCACCACTGATTGCGCAATCGCCAGTCCCAGGCCGGTGCCGTGTTGCTTGGTCGTGTAATACGGAGTGAACAGCCGCGCACTTTCTTCAGGAGTCATCCCAACTCCGGTGTCGCGCACCTCGATTACAACCTCTTCCGCTTCGGCGTGCGTTGCCATCGTAATCGTTCCTCCCTCGGGCATTGCGTCCACTGCGTTCAGCACAAGATTGCTTACCACGCGATAGAGCAGTTCCTCGTCGGCTTCAATCTCTCCGGCCGCGGCATCAAGCTGGGTCTCCAGCCGCACCGGCGTTGGGGCCTCCGCCAGTTGCGCCGCGTGCAGAGCCAGCACGCGTTGCAGCAGAGCGTTTACACTCATGCTCTGCACCTGCGGTTTCGGCATCCGTGAGAAGTCGCTGAAGCGTCCGATGATCGTCTTCAGGTGTCCTAATTCCTCCAGCAGCGTTGAGGTACTCTCATCGAAAATCTCGTCGAACTCCTGCGCCGGCAGTGCGCGTGCGCGCATCAGATTTTCCACGGTGATCTGGAGCGGGAATAGAGGGTTCTTCAACTCGTGAGCCAGTCTGCGCGCCAGCTCGCGCCATGCGGCCACGCGCTCGGTTTGCACCAGCTTGTCGCGCTGCGCCGCCAGTTGCGCGGTCATAAGATTAAACGTGCGTCCCAGTTCGCCGAACTCGTCGTCTGAATGTATTTCGACCTGTGCGTTCCAGTTGCCCTCGGCAATCTCCCGCGAAGCCGAGGCCAACTGCTCCACCGGGCGGCTGAAGCGTCCTGAAATCCACAGCGCCAACAGGATCGACAGCAGCAGGCCGGTTCCCGCCGTTGCCAGCGCCACCGCCTTGATCTGCCGCTCCAACTCCAGCAGAGGACGCCGCGAGGTCTCGACCAGCAACGCCGCCGAAACCGCCCCCTGCTCGTCGCGCAGCGGAATCGCCTGCACGGTCATGCGATCCAGGGGATCGGGCGAGGCCGCAATGGTCGCGCTCGATTCTTTGCCCGTCGCCGCTTCCGCCAGCAGCGGTCTCAGCAGATCAATCGCGGGCGGAGCGTCTCCCACAATCGAGTCCTGCGTCAGCGCTCCCGAGCTAAGCTGCACCATCCAGACTCGCGCGCCTGCCGGCAGCGACAGTTCTTTCAAGAAAGCGGCATCGAGCCGTTTGCCACCGTAGAGATACAGAACGCCGTCCTGAACCGTCACTGCGCGCGACGCCACCAGCCCAAGCTCGGAGCCCTCGGCAATCTCCACGCGGTCCAGCGCCGGAGCGCCATGCGCCGCGGCCGCCTGCGGAAGTTTGTAAGAGAAGTGCGCGGGCCACTCCGAGGAAGAGAGAATCGTTCCGTCGCCCGAGACGAGATCAAGGTAATCCAACTGTTGCTCGCGCGCCAGGGTTCGGGCCTCCCGCACGTACAGCGACGTTTCTCCCGCGTGCGCCGATTCAAATGCGATGTGCTGCACAGCTTCGTTGGCCGCCAGCCGCTCCAGTGCCTCAGACACCGCGGACTGCCGCACCGTAAACTCTTCGCGGAACTGTCCCACGATGGCCGCCGTGCGCTGATGGTCCACCTGCTCAAAGGCCGCGCGGGCGCGCACCGCGGTGAACCAGGCCACGGCTCCCGCGGCGGCGGTCACCATCAGGGCCATCGCTATCAGCAGCCGCTGCCGGAAATTCATGGCTTGCCCTCAACCCAGCTTTCGGCGGGGAGCGGCGTCAGCGGTGACGCATTCGACCAGTCTCGCAGCCGTTCGCCCGCGGCCCACGCGCGGTTCAGATGCAGCAGAGGGATGGCCGTGTAGTCGGCAAGCGCGGCGCGCTCCGCGCGGAAAACGCCCTCAAGCGTTGCATCGTTGAGTTCCACCGTCCTGTGCAATGAGCGCAGCACTCCGGCCAGTGCGGCCGCGGGATTTGCCGTCTGCACGGGGACCCGGCGCAGCAGCCAGTCCACGTTGGATGTGCGCCCCACGGGCTGCACCGCGATCCCGGACTCGCGCGCATTCAGTGCGATTCGTTCGGCCAGCAGCTGCATCTCCGCATCGCTCTTTTCGTATCCCAGCGTGGATTGCGGCCCGGCGCCTGCCTCGGAGCGCAACTGCCGCGCGCGTGCCGCATCATGCACGGCTGGAAGCAGCACGCCATACCCGGTGATCCAGTTCGGCAGCAGGGCACCCGAAACCTCGCCCTGCTTCTGGAAGATAAAGTTCAACAGCGCGGCCCGGTCAATCGATTCGCTCAACGCGCGCCGCAGCCGAACGTCCCCGGCGCCGGCGCGCTCTGCGCTCACTACGATCAGTTCCGCGGCCATCATCTGTGACAGGCGGCTACGTTCCTGCTGGGCGCGGCGAAGCTCCTCGGGCGGAACCTCAATCAGGTCTGCGCGCTTTGCCGCCAGGTCCAGCGCCTGCTCGCGCGCGCTTCGGCTGCACAGCACCGTGACCGTCTCCGGAAATCTCCGTCCAGCCCAATGATCGGGATTTGCCACCAGCGTCATGCCTGGAGGCGCAACAGATTGAATCGCGTAGGGGCCGCTGCCCACCACTACGCCGCGCGAATCGATGGTTCCGACGCCGAACTCCGCACCGGCCAGGAGCGCGGCAAACTGCGGCATCGGAGTGTCAAACTCCACGGTCACAACCTCGCCACTGGCGTCAACGCGTGCAGCGATTCCAGCTTTGGCCAGCCCTGCGCGGAGCGCGTTGGCGGTTAGTGCGGCGGTCAACGGCTCATCCATATCCGTTCCGTGCAGGCGCACGTCCGGGCGCAGCCAGAATCGCCAGCGCCTGGCCCCGTTTTGCGGCTCCCAGCGCACCGCCAGGGCAGGAGCGGCCTCGCCGCCGGCATTGATAGATGTCAATGTCTCGGTGACCAGCAGCTTGATGAAGTCGGGCGCTTCGGCCTCGGAGGTTTCCACCCGCACTTCGCCGCCATAGTGTGGACGCACCCGCGCGTGTGCCTCGCGGCAAAGGAACGCCAGGGCCGCGGCCACAATCAGGGCGCCGAGCCTACGGCGTGCAACTGATCGAAACATTGAATACCTCGTAAGTCGCCGTTCGCGCATCGCGCAGAATTGCCATCGCGCTGGAGCCATCGTGCGCGGCCCAGAGCGCCGTAATCGTTCCTGCAAATTCCATTGCTGGAGCCGTCATCACCGGCTGTCGCTCCACCAGCTCAAAGGCGCGCAGTGAATCGTGCCCGCCCGCGTCAGACGCGCTGGTCACCAGCAGTTGCGTTCCGCCGCCGCACCCGGAGTGTACCGATGCCAGGTCGCTCCCCCAGTCGCGTGCATTCAACGTACCCTGGCGCGAGCCATCATGGGTGCGGATCTCACCGTCGACGCCGGCAAAGACCCAAAGCGTGTAGCCGGGGTAGGGAAGCGCGGCAGCCGAGAAAAACGGCGCCAGTTGCCTGCCGAAGCCCGGCCGCAATAATCCGTTGAAGTAATTCCGTCCGCTGTTGAAGAGGGCAGCCTGTGCGCCCAGCGGCCACGCGTCGTCGGCGTCGCGGCACTCCGCATGAATCGCACCCGCCAGGTTGACGGTGCAGACCGTGCCCGGCAGATACGCTTCCAGAGAGAACTCGCCGGTGTGGACCAGATGGCCGCGGAGATCGAGCGGCAGAGACTGGCCGTGGGTGATTGGCGCGCTCGATTCCTCATCCCACTTCCCGGCCTGTTGCCGGTATAGCACTACGGCGCGCGCGCTCAGAACCGCCAGCCTGTTTTCCCCGCCCACCCGCAGCAGGGCAGCGTCCAGCATCGGCTCCGCGCGAGACACCAGCAGAGAACGGCGCAGAGTCATCGCCGATGAAGGCCCCGGCGGCGCGGCCATTCGCGGCGCTTCCATCACCACGGTGCGGGTCTCCGTGCCTTGCTTCACTTCGGCCAGGTAAACCATCCCCCGCACGTTCTCGCTCAGCGTAACTCCAATGTCACTGCTTGCCTGTGCGGATTGCCGAAGCCTGACACCCGCGTCCTGTAGACCGCGCTGAAGCGCCTTGCGGAATGTTGCATACTGCTCCGCGGTTGCGGAAGAGGAATTTACCGTTGTCAGGGTGGCCGTGCCCGGCCCGGCCAGGGCGGCGATACGGGCCGCAAACTCCTGCGCCGCATCCGGCGCTACAGCCTGCGCTCGGCAGGGAAGCGTCAGGCACAGAGCAACAACAACCGCCAGCGGTAGGGTGCGCACGATGCGCGAATTATAGCGGCTTGCGCCCGCTCCACCAATTCTCTTTTCCGGGCGTAACTCCTCCGTCGGAATGGAGAGCAATCTTCAAGTCTTTATTTGTTCGGAAAGCGCTCCCGCGGGGCCGCTTCCAGGGCCGCCGCGCACGCGATCCTGGAAGCAACTGCCGCCCTCAGGCGGCGGGATCGTTGCGCTTATGTTCCAACTCTTGCGGACCCTGATCACGATCCAGCATCTGGCGTCCGGCGTCCTTCAACTTCCCCCAGGCGTTCTGGATCTTCCCCTTCGCCTGTTCAGCGGCGCCCTCGGACTGAGTCTTTCTGTCGCCGGCCCATTCCCCAACCTGGCGCTTGACTCGTCCCCGGATGTCTTTCAACTTTCCCTTCACGCGATCCACATCCATTTGCTTCTCCTCGTGCATCCTTCGCCCAACATCCGGATGGTCTGCACGCGCAATCGTCTCGCCCTCTGTCAAGTCGTCCTGCGTCCTGAGATCAACTGGAAGACCAGCGCCACAACCGCCAGCAAAAGCAGAATGTGGATAAATCCGCCCAGCGTGTAGCTGCTCACCATTCCCAGCAGCCAAAGCACCATCAGCACCACAAAAAGTGTCCAAAGCATTTTTGTCCCTCGGTTCAAACCCTGTCGCGCCGTACGCGGAGCAGGCACTGCAAGATTGGGTGCCTTAGCGCCCCATGGGGTTGGCGGAAATCGATAGCTGATCGCGCCGCCCAGGCTTCATCCTCAAAAGGGAGCGCGCTTTCCGGCTTTTTGCCTTGTGCGCGAATGCTTCTTGCCTCGCGCATTCGTAAGGAATACAATCCGCCCGCTTGATACTTCTGCCGTTTCGCCGGTGTCCCGGGCGACTTGCCCTCGTCGAGCCGGGAGGCAAACCGAAGCGGTCAATTCTGCTTTGCTGTCGTGATGATTCTGGCACGGTGGAATTACTCTTGTTTTGTGATTGGTTTACCGGATGTCGAATCTTTTCGTATCATAGAGTCATCAAAGTTGAGTACGATTGACTCAAGGAGTTCATTCATGGCGAACGAAACCCGCAATCTTGACAGCATCCCCGTCATCAGCGATGCCCGGACCGTGCGCGATCTTCCGGTTCTGCCCGTGCGGGATACGGTGTTGTTTCCCCACGCGGTGCTTCCCCTGACGGTTGGCCGCGAGAGTTCGGTGCAACTGATCAACTCGCTCGGCGAGGACAAGACCATCATCGTGATCGCCCAGCGCGAGGCGCGCATTGACTCGCCCCAGCCGGTGGATCTATACCCCATCGGGACGCTGGCCACGGTTCATAAGGTGGTCAAAATGCCCAACCAGAGCCTCTTTGTCTTTGCCGAGGGTCTGGAGCGGGTCAGCGTGCAGGAGTACACCCAGCTCGCCCCTTATATGAAGGCCACGGTCACGACCGTGAATGAGGTTGTCCCCGAACTCAATGCCGAGATCGAGGCGCTCCAGCGCAACATTCTCAACCTCTTCCAGCAGATTGTCGCCGGCTCGCCAACCCTGTCCGACGAGCTTTCCACGGTCGCCATGAACATTGAGGAGCCGGGCCGCCTGGTGGATTTTGTCGCCAGTTCGCTGCCCTCGCTCTCCACCCGTGACAAACAAGATGTTCTGGAGACCTACGACGTTCGCTCACGGCTGGACAAGATCAACCAGCATCTGGCCAAGGAGCTGGAGGTTCAACAGCTCCGCAACAAGATCCAGAGCGAGGTACAGGACCGCGTGCAGCAGACGCAGCGCGAGTACTACCTGCGCGAGCAGCTCAAGGCCATTCAGAAGGAACTCGGTGAACAGGACGACACCACCCGCGACGTCGAGGAGTTCAAGGAAAAGATCGACCAGAGCGGTATGCCTGACGATGTAAAGAAAGAGGCGATGAAGGAACTGAACCGTCTCTCGCGCATGTCTCCCATGGCTGCCGATTACTCGGTCACACGCAACTACCTGGAGTGGCTCGTGGTACTGCCCTGGGCCAAGTCAAGCGGCGCGGAAGTGGACATTACCAAGGCGAAGGTGATCCTCGACGAAGATCACTACGATCTGCAGAAGGTCAAGGATCGCATCCTCGACTATCTCTCCGTGCGTCGCCTGAATCCGAAGATGAAGGGTCCAATCCTTTGCTTCTTCGGGCCTCCGGGTGTCGGCAAAACCTCACTGGGCAAGTCCATCGCCCGCGCGCTGGGACGCAAGTTCGTCCGTATGTCGCTCGGCGGAGTGCATGACGAGGCCGAGATTCGCGGCCATCGCCGCACCTACATCGGAGCCATGCCCGGTCAGATTATCCAGGGAATTCGCCGCGCCGAGACCAACGACCCGGTTTACATGCTCGATGAAATCGACAAGGTCGGGCGCGACTACCGCGGCGATCCCACGGCGGCCTTGCTCGAAGCGCTCGATCCCGAGCAGAACTCCACCTATCGTGACAACTATCTGGACGTGACGTTTGACTTGTCCAAGGTGCTCTTCATCACCACGGCCAATCAACTCGACACAATTCCCGACCCGTTGCGCGACCGCATGGAGATCATCGACCTGCACGGATACACGGAAGAGGACAAGCAGCACATCACGTATCAGTACCTCATCCGCCGCCAGACCGAAGAAAACGGACTGACGCCCGAGCAGATTGAGTTCACCGCGGACTCGGTCAGCTTCCTGATTCGCCATTACACGCGTGAGGCCGGAGTACGCAGCCTTGAGCGTCAGATCGGCACCATCTGCCGCAAGCAGGCGCGCCGCATCGTCGAGGGCAAGGTTGAAAAGCTCGTCGTCACCCGCGAGGTGATTCAGGAGATGCTGGGCGGCATCAAGGTCCGCGTCGATACCGAAATCGCCACCCGCACCCGGCACGCCGGAGTTGTGGTGGGCCTGGCCTGGACTCCAACCGGCGGCGACATCCTCTTCATCGAGGCGATGAAGATGAAGGGCAAGGGCGAGTTCCGCATTACCGGGCAGATTCTGGATGTGATGCGCGAGTCCATGCAGGCCGCCTTCAGTTGGGTCCGGGCGCACGCCGCGGAGCTGAACATCGACGATGAAGTGTTCACCAAGTACGACGTTCACATCCATGTGCCCGCCGGAGCCATTCAGAAGGATGGTCCATCGGCCGGCGTGACCATTGTGACCGCGCTGGTTTCGCTGCTGACGGATAAGAAGGTGCGTCCGCAGATGGCGATGACCGGCGAAATCACGCTCAGCGGAAACGTGCTGCCCATCGGCGGAGTCAAGGAGAAGTTCCTTGCCGCCAAGCGCGCCGGAGTCAAGGACATCATCTTCCCTGCGGAAAACCAGCAGAACGTGGAAGAGGATGTGCTCCCCGAGCAGATGGAGGGCGTCACCGTGCATTACGTTGCCAGCATCGAGGAAGTGCTCGCGATCGCTCTTCCGCAGAATCCGGCGGAAGCCCGCGAAGACGCTGAAACCCGCGAGCAGGTTCTGGCAGATGCGCCTAAGTAACTGAGAAAGCTCCGGCCCGGCGTCCGCGCTAGCAGCGGGGAGTCCGCCGGGTTCACGGACCCCAGTCCCGTTCACCCACCAAGGCCAGTCCACACGGACTGGCCTTCTTGCTGCCCCGCGCAACATTTTGTTGCCGGAGGTATCCGTGCAGTAAATAGGGTTAGTCGCTTATTTAAAGGATTCTCCAGCACTTACCACCATGGTTATGCCCAAAGGTCCAAGCACTTGAGTATCAAGGTTGTAAACCACAATTCACTTGAATTGCAGAGTTCCTGTTGCGAAGATTGAGCAACATTCCAGAGTCAGGAGATTTTAAATGGTGCGGCGCGCATTAGTAGTGTTGTGTGTTGGATTCATGGCCGTGTTGATGACGAGTTGCGGTCAGACCTATAAGCTGCTGTCCATCACGGTAACGCCTGGGACTTTGGACGCGTCCGGCAACTCGGCGATCTATCTTGAGGGTGATGCGGCTTTCCAGCAGCTCACGGTGACGGCCACATACTCAAACACCAAGACTCAGGATGTCACGCTGAGGAGCACTTATCAGATCGGCACCTCGGACATCAGCAAGTACTTTAACAATCCCAACCCCGCGCCGCTGTCATCGGTTGCCGTAAACAACTCCGGACGAATCAGTGTGGTGGCACCTGCATGCACCTGGGACACCGAGCCCACCTCCAGCGCCGACACCGCCTGGAATTATGGTCTGTACCCGTACCACGCCACCATCACCTACACGGAAAATGGCGTCACCACCACCGCGTACCTGGACATCAACGTCGCTAACTGGGCATTCTCCTGCTTCGACGGCAAGGCATATTTGCCGCCGACTGGCTTTGCTGGAAACACCGTAGTCGGGTACTAACGGCCATCGCGGCGTCCCGGCCCGAAGCACGGGCCGGTTTGTGTGACAGGTTGGAATGAGTATCACGGATCGTGATCAGCCGTTGATGGATCGGTTGCTCCGCCACCGAACATGGAATTGATTGACTTGTGATTGCTGCACTTGAGGCCCGAACATGAAGCTGAAGCTCTCCACCGCACTGCTCGTCACTGCCACCCTTTTCACCGCGCTGTCTCTCGTTGCCCAGAAAGCCCCCGTTGCCGCCTCTGAAAAGAGCGCCGCCGCTGCGGTCTTCGGCAAACTTCCGTTGAGCTTTGAGCCGACGGCAGACTCCGCGCGTTTTCTGGCGCACAGTGGCGGATACCTGGTCTCGGTGGGAGTTCGCGATGTCGCGGTCGCCGTCAGCGATGCCAAGTCCGGCATGGGCCAGACGCTGCGCTTCGGCTTCGATCACGCCAGCGCGGCCGGGCCGTTGCAGGCTCTGGAGCCGCAGCAGGGCGTGACCAACTACTACCTCGGCGACGATCCTTCAAAGTGGCGCCTGGGTGTAAAGAACTACGCAAAGGTTCTCGCCCGCGCAGTTTATCCCGGCGTGGATGTTGTTTACTACGGCGACCATCGCCGCCTGGAATTTGATTTCATCGTCGCTCCCAAGGCAGACCCCCGCGCCATCTCGCTCTCTTTCTCAGGCATGGACAAACTGTACAAGGATGCCTCCGGAGATCTGGTTGCCGAAGTCGCTGGTCGCCCGGTTCGTCTTGCCAGGCCTTACGCTTATCAGCGGATCGACGGTGTCTCCAGGCAGGTTGCGGCGGAGTTTGAACTCGCCTCTGCCGGCACTGTCCATCTCCGCATTGGCGATTACGATTCCAACTCGGAACTCGTCATCGATCCCGTAGTTACCTATGCCCAGTATCTCGGCGGCAGCAACGCCGATGTCGCCAATGGCATTGCCGTGGATGGCAGCGGAAATGCTTATGTGACCGGACAAACCGCATCGAGCAATTTCCCGGACAACCCGCCAAACCCGAACACCTTGCAATACAAGGCCACGCAGGATGCCTACATCGTCAAGTACAAGGCCGACGGCACGAGCTATCTCTACACGGCAATTCTGGGCGGCTCCAATGCAGGTTTTGCCGAGGGCAATGGCATTGCTCTCGACTCCTTGAATCAGGCTTACATCATCGGCGGAACGAACTTCACGGACCTCCCCGGTGTTCCCACCTCCGGCTATCTGAACAATCTCAACAAGTGGCGGGGCGGTGACAGCGACGCATTCATTTCAATCTTTGACCCCCTCGGCAATCTGGTTCGCACCTCGTACCTTGGCGGCGGCAGCGCCGACCTGGGATTCGGCATCGCCGTCGATTCCAACCAGAATGTAATCGCCGTCGGTGAGACCTGCTCGCAGGACTTCCCCGGATACAACGCATTTGAGACCAAGATCGAAGCCTGCGTCGCATTCATCACCAAGCTGAACAATCATCTGGACATTGGCGTCCCGCCCGGCAATGGCGCTTCCGCGCTTTCATTCCTGGCCACGGGCGGCTCTCCGGCTTACTTCTTCTCAGAATTCTACGGCGGGCAACTGGTTCCTCCTTTCCCCACGGCAAGCTGGTTTACAAACACGTTCTATGTCGCCGGCGCCATCATCGTGGACCCGAACGGCAACGTTCAGATTGCCAGCAATTCCGGCACCTCCAGTCCTGCTCTTCCTTCCGCCTCCACCTGGACGTGGTCCGATACCTTGTACGCCACGACGGTGGATAACACGATCTCCTGGGTGGACTACGGGAAGGCCCTGATTCCCACCTTCGCTCAATCCATTGCCTATGGCGTAGCTCTTGACCCCGTGGGCGACATCTTTGTCGCCGGTGGAACCACCACGCAAAACCTCTCTCCGTACAGTGACTACGGTGGTTCGGGCGCATGGGTTCTCAAGGTGGGTAAGAACCAGGGCGGATTCGTGTACGGCACGGCCCTTGAGACGCAGCCGAGCGATAGTTCGATCAAGATTGATGCGGCCCGCGCCATTGCCGTTGATTCGCAAGGCCAGGCATATGTGACCGGAACCGTTTCCGGCGGCTTCCTCAACGCTTCGGCGGGCACCTTGTCGAGCGCCTATCAACCGGCATTCGCCGGCGGCCAGGATGCATTCCTGGTCCAGATGAGCAACCCCGGCGCTATCAATTACGCAAGCTACCTGGGAGGTTCGGGCGTCGACCAGGGCCTTGGAGTTGCCGTGGATGCGAGCGGTTCCGCCTACGTTACGGGCAGCACCGCATCTGCCAACTTCCCGGCGATCAATCCGCTCTCCAACCCCAACAGCACGCCGACTCCAGGCGCGCAGGTTGTGCTCTCCGGCCTCCAGGACGCATTCGTTTCCAAGTTCAGTTTCTCTCCCGGCGGCTCAAGCCTGGTCTTCTCCACCTTCCTGGGAGGCTCGGGAATCGACCAGGGAAATGCGATTGCCGTCGATCCCTCCGGCCTGGGCAATATGTATGTCGCCGGCACAACCTACTCCCCGGATCTTGAACAACTCAATCCGGTCGGCTATGTCGGCGCGCAATCCTCGTATGGCGGCGGTGGAGACGGCTTTGTGGCCATGATTGCCGGCGCCAGTCTTGACACAGTTACGGTCACGCCCGGAAGCCTGAACTTCTCCTACGCTGACGTGGGTTATCCCAGCGCACCCTCCCTCGTCACCTACTCCATTCTGAGCGGCACATCGCCGGTGACAATCTCGGCGATCACCTTCAGCAACCCTGACTTTTCCATGGCGAACACGGGAGCCAATGATTGCTCGGCGGGCGGCCAGGTGGTTCCGGCTTCCGTTCCTCCCGTTGCCCCGGCCATTGGCTACTGCACCATCTCCGTGATTTTTACTCCATCGGCGCAAGGTCTCCGCACCGGCACCATGACCATTGTGGATAACACCAGCAGTGCCTCCCATGTCGTGACGCTTTCCGGCCAGGGAGCCAGCCCCAATGACGTGCTCTCAACCACGACCCTGACGTTTGCAACCGCCCAGGCCCTGAGCACTACCTCCGCGGCGCAGACCGTCACCCTGGGCAACACGGGCAAAGGGGATCTCTATATCAGCAGCATTACCGCCTCGGGTGATTTTGCGCAGACGAACAACTGCGGCACCGAGGTTGTCAAGAATGTCGGAAGCTGCCAGATCACGGTGACCTTCACTCCAACCGCGACCGGCATTCGCAGCGGCTACGTAACGATTACGGACAATTCGCTGGGCAGCCCGTACAAGATCATCCTGACCGGGACCGGCGTACTGACGTTGAGCACGGTTTCTTCTCCAGTTGCCTTCCCTCAGCAGGCGATCGGCGTCCCCAGTGCCGCCCAGTCCATCACGGTAAAAAACACGGATCCATCGCAGAACCTGGTCATCAGCAGCGCCACGGCCACCGGTGACTTCCAGGCCAACGCCACAGGCTGCACGGCCGCGCAGGTGCCTCCAGCAGGGAACTGCACGATCCTCGTCACCTTCACTCCCACGGCCTCGGGTACTCGCAGCGGCACGCTGACCATCAGTGGCAACGGCAACGTGAATGGCACTCCTCCCGCGAATGGCACTCCGATGCCGGTTACCTTCGCCCTCAGCGGAACCGCGGGCGCCACGGATTCACTGACGCCCGCAATCGTAAACTTCAACGGCACGAATGTCGGTGTCGCTGCGCCGTCGCAGCCGGTAGTGCTCGCCAATCTCAGCACCTTCCCGCTCAGCGTGCAGAGCATCGCACTCAGCGGCGCAGCTGCCGGCGACTTCACCGAGAACGACAATTGCGGAACCAGCGTTCTGGCCGCACCCGCCTTCTGCACCATCAACATCGTCTTTACGCCCACGGCGGCCGGCAACCGTAACGCAACGCTCACCGTCATCAGCGGTGCCGCTGCGTCGCCCCAAACTGTTTCCATCGTCGGTGTCGGCACCGCCCCGGCCGTTACACTCTCCCAGGGAAGCACAAACCCCGTGACAGCCGTAAACTTCGGCAACGAGCCGTTGAACTCTGCCTCCAGCCCGCTTCCCGTTACGCTCACCAACTCGGGAACAGCGCCTCTCAACATTGGCAGCATTGCCTTCACCGGCGCCGCCGCCGCTGAATACAGCCAGACCAACACTTGCGGCACCCAGGTAGCTTCCGGAGCTTCCTGCGTCGTCAGCGTTGTGTTCACTCCCACGGCGCTCAATCCCCAGGCTGCGAATCTCGTGATCACCGACAATGCGACGCCGGCCACGCAGACGGTCGCGTTGCTTGGGTCGGGCGTACAGGTCGGCGCTCCCACGTTTAGTCCGACGGCATCGGTTGGACTCAGCTATCCCAATCAGCCTTTGAGCGTCGCCAGCGCGGTGCAAACCATCACGGTCACCAATACCGACCAGACCTTCCCGCTGACCTTGAGCACGCCGGTCACTACCGGAGACTTCCAGGTGGTGGCGCAGGCTGGTAGCTGCACTACCTCATTGCCGGCGAAGGGCACCTGCGTCATCGCCGTGACCTTTACGCCAACGGCGTCGGGCAACCGTACGGGAACTCTTTCCATCACCAGCAACGCCTCGCCGACTCCGGTCGTCTTCCCGCTCACGGGCATTGGCGGAGCCGGAGCATCCCTCAGTCCGACTGCGCTCAACTTGGGCAGCGCGAACCTTGGCGCAACCACTGCCGCGCAGTCAGTGACCTTGACGAATGGCACCGCCTTCCCGGTGAACATCTCGGGAATCACCATGAGCGGCCCTTCCGCCGCCCAGTTCTCCTCGGTGAACAACTGCGGAACCATCGTGCCGGCTTCCGGCGCCTGTAGCGTGAGCGTCGTCTTTAAGCCAACCGCAACCGGTACCCAGACGGCGACCATGACGATCAGCAGCGATGCTGCCACGCCGCTCACTCCAGTCGCGCTTACCGGAACCGGAACCACTCCGGTCGTCAGCCTTTCCCCGTCCAGCCTGACGTTTACAACGGCACAGGCACTGAACACTTCGTCCAGTCCGATGACCGTCACGCTCACCAACACGGGTAGCGGGCCGCTCAATTTCAGCAGCGCCATCACCATCCTCGGGAACAACTCGACGGACTTCTCCCAGGTCAACACTTGCGGTTCGCAGGTTGCCGCCAACGGCGGAAACTGCACCATCAGCGTCACCTTTACTCCCACGGCGTTGAACAGCCGCATCGCCTCACTCACCTTCTTTGACGACGCCGCCAACTCACCGCAAACCGTTGCGCTCAACGGAACCGGCACCAGCGGATCGGGAACCATTCAGCTCTCGTCCTCGACGCTCTCGTTCGGCAGCCAGCAGGTCAACGTAAAGAGCGCGGTGGAAGGCGTGACGGTTACCAACAGTTCCGCAACCACTCCGCTTACCATCAGCAGCATTACCATTACCGGCGCCAACTCGGGTGACTTCGCAATCGACCCGGCGTCCACCTGTGCTGCCAACACCGTCCTCCAGACCGGAGGCACCTGCATCGCAGGCATCACCTTCACGCCGACCACGACCGGGGTGCTGGAGACGGCCACGTTGAGCATTAACGGCAGCGCATCGAACTCGCCGCAAAAGGTCACGCTCACCGGAACCGGAACCACCGCTCCCTCGAATGCGGTGGATTTCACCCTCACTCCTCAGTCAACGGGAGTTACAGTGGTGCAGGGCAATACGGCGATCTTCAGCGTTACCGTTTCGCCCGTGAATGGCTTCAGCAGCAGCATCGGCTTCACCTGCTCCGGCCCGTCCGGCTCCAGTTGCTCCATCTCGCCGAACCCGCAGACCATGGACGGCACGTCAACCCACACTGTGCAGCTCTCCGTGAATACCTCTGGAGGCAACGGCACCACCGCGAATCTGCGGATGGGTTCACGCTCCATCTTCTTTACGCTGCTTCCGTTCACCATGATGGGAATGCTGCTCATGAAGCGGCGCCGCGGCCTCTGGCTCGTCCTCATGCTGCTGGTGTTGTGCCTGGTGATGGGAATGGCAGGATGCGGAGCGGGATCGGGCAGCAGCAGCACTTCCGGCGGATTGCAGCCGGGCTCGTCCTATCCGATCACCTTTACCGCAACCTCAACCGGGGCGGCTCCGGTCACGCATAGCCTGTCTCTGACTCTGAACGTGACCACCAAGTAAGGGATTCCATCTCTTCGCGGCACGCTGCTGGCGGCGTGCCGCGGAGATCATTCTGTTATCTTTCTCTCATGCGCCTTCAAGTTTCCTGCTTCGGCCGCCTGCGCGAACTTCTCGCCCCGGAAGTCGTGATCGAGCTTTCCTCGCCGGCGACGGTGGCCGAGCTCTGGAAAGCTCTGCGCTCGCAGTACCCCGCCCTTGCTCCCTTCGAGGGAGCTGTCGCAATCGCCGTCAACGAGTCCTTTGCCTTGCCGTCCACGCCACTTGCCGAGGGAGATGAGGTGGCGCTGCTGCCGCCTGTCAGCGGAGGCCACTCCGGTCCTGCGCTCCCCCTAGTCTCTGCCCATGCCAGCCTCCAGCGCGAACCACTCGATGCCGCTGCGCTGCTCGCCCAGATCAAGGATGGCGAAGACGGCGCTGTCTGTCTCTTCGATGGAGTTGTCCGCAACAACACCCGAGGCCGCCGCACCCTCTACCTTGAATATGACGCCTACCCTGCAATGGCCCTTGCTGAGATGGAGAAGCTCGCGCTCCACGCGTTATCGGCTCTTGCGGTCCGCGATCTCCGCATCGTCCACCGCATCGGACGCATCGAAATCGGCCAATCCAGTGTCCTGATCGTCGTCGCCAGCGCTCATCGCGCCGCGGCTTTTGACGCCTGCCGCTGGCTCATCGACTCGCTGAAGAAAACCGTGCCCATCTGGAAGAAGGAGTTCTTTGCCGATGGAGCAGCCTGGGCCGACGGCGACCCGTTTCCTCCCGAGGTAACGGTTTAGCGCCGGATTCCATGCCTTCCGAAACTTCCGAATCCCGGCCAACTCACTTTCCCTATAATTGCTTTGGCATGTTCTCTCGTCTGTCACTCCTGTTTCTATCGGTGCTTCTGGTCCCCTCCTTCGCGCAGAACGCGCCGGTTGAGCCTCCCAACCCTCCGGACATGTCCAAGGTTCCGTGGTCTCCCGTCCGCCGCAACCCAGTGCCCGGGCAGACCTCATCGCCTCCCACCATCTCTGTGAACGTAAAACTGGTCAATGTATTTGCCAGCGTGGCCGATGGCGACGGCGCGCCTTACGGGGGACTGAAGAAAGAAGACTTCCGCATTCTCGAGGATGGCATCGAACAGAAGCTCGCGGTCTTCGAACGCGAGTCCGAGTTGCCGCTCTCCATTGTCGTCGCCATGGACACCAGCATGAGCACGCGCAAGGATCTCCCGCTGGAAATTGCCTCGGCGCGCAAGTTCACCCACGCCATCATTCGCCCGGTCGATGCCATCTCCCTCTACCAGTTCTCCACCTACGTCTCCCAGGCTCTGCCCTTTACCAATGACGAGCGCCGCGTGGACGAGGCTCTGGGCCATCTCCGCACCGGTGCGGCCACTGCTCTCTATGACGCCATCTTCCTCGGCGCCGAGGCATTGCAGCGCCGCCAGGGACGCAAAGTCATCGTCCTCATCAGCGATGGCGGAGACACGGCCAGCAAAACGGATTATCCGGAGGCGCTACGCGCCGCGCAGATCGCCGAGGCCCTCATCTACTCCATCATCATGGTGCCCATCGAAGCCGACGCCGGGCGCGACACAGGCGGCGAGCACGCCCTCATCCAGCTCTCCAGCGATACCGGGGGAAAGTTCTTCTATGCTACTTCCACCGCCCAGCTCGACGAGGCATTCCGCCAGATCAGCGAGGAGCTCCGCACCCAGTACCTGCTCGCTTATTACCCCGTCAGCCGCGTGGGCGCAGAGTTCCGCCGCATCTCCGTCGAGTTGACCGCCGAGGCGAAACAGCGCGCCAATCGTGAGCTCTTCGTCCGCAACCGCGCCGGATACTACAACAGCAAGATCGAGTAACCAGGGCCGCCAGGCTTCCCTCTCCCCGGCAATCGCGCGCTTCACCCGTCTCTCAATTCGGCTGCCGTCTGCTCCCATCTTCGGATAGAATTGACTCATGCCTTTCCATCCGCCCAACAAGAGCAAGACCCCTCCACCGGAGGAGACCTTCGAAGAGGCTGCCTATCTCAAGGCCCTCGGTGAGAAGCAGAAACTCGTCAGCGTCAAGCTCCAGGGAGGCGAAATCCTCCGCGGCTGGATTGAGTATTACGACCGCAACATGCTGCGCCTCACCCGTGACGGCGCGCCCAATCTTTTCATCTTCAAGTCTGAGATCATGTACATCGCGGAGGGTGAAATCACCGCCCCGAAGGTTCGCCGGCCCAGGGCCGTCAAAGCCGCGCCGCAGTCACCGCTCACGCCGGAATCATCGAGCGCCCAGTAGCATGACCGCGCACGCTGCCTCCGGTTTTCTCCCCCAGGCCACGGCAATCGCCCAGGAAGCTGGCAAGCTCCTCATGCCCTTCTTTGAGCGCCGCATTGGCTTTGAATACAAGGGAGACGTTGACCTGGTCACAGAGGCTGACCGCGCCAGCGAGCAGCTCATCGTCTCGCGTTTGCGCGCCGCCTGGCCCGAGCATGACATCGTCGGCGAAGAGGGCACACGGGATACCCATGGCGGCGGCTTCCGCTGGTATGTCGATCCCCTTGACGGCACCACCAACTTCGCCCACGGCTATCCGGTCTTCTGCGTCTCCATGGGACTCGAGTTCGAAGGCCGGCTCATTGCCGGAGTTCTCTATGACCCCACGCGCGACGAGCTCTTCGCCGCTGAAAAGGGAAGTGGCGCAACTCTCAACGGCAAGCCCATCCATGTTTCCACTACCACCACCTTGGCTGAGTCCATTCTCGGCACCGGATTTCCCAGCTTCAAGCGCCACAAGAATCCGAACATCCACTTCTACCACCAGATCACGCTGCGCTCGCACGGCATCCGCCGCGCCGGCTCCGCCGCCCTCGACCTTGCCTGCGTTGCCGCGGGCCGCTACGACGGCTACTGGGAGTTCAATCTCAACCCCTGGGATACCTCCGCCGGCGTTCTCCTTGTACAGGAAGCGGGAGGCTCCGTGACCCGCTTTGACGGAACGCCTTTTCGCATCGACAGCCGTGAAACTCTCGCCTCCAACTCCATCATCCATCAGGAGCTTCTCGATAACTTCCGCGAGATCTTTGCCGGGCGCGGCCTCGAAGAGTTGCCCTCCATTGCCGATTACCTCGCCCAGCGCAAGTAACGCGAAACTCTCCGCTCGCCCCCACCCTTTCACCGGCGCTTTTGCTACAATCATGGGTTCGCAGATGAGTTGTTGCAACTAAGACCAAGGAAGAGGATCTCCCAAAATTTATGGCTTACGTGATCGCAGAACCGTGTATTGGAACCAAGGACACTGCTTGCGTGGATGCATGTCCGGTCGATTGCATTCACCCCAAGAAGGACGAAGCCTCGCACGCCGCCGAAGAGATGCTTTATATCGATCCCGTCGAGTGCATTGACTGCGGCGCTTGCGTCCCGGTCTGCCCCGTCTCGGCGATCTTCGCCGTGGACGACCTGCCCGAAAAGTGGAAGAGCTACACCGAGCGTAACGCCAAGTATTTCGGACGGTAGTCGGCCCATGATGCCGTAGCGGTTCAGACTCGCGCGGCTCTTCCGGCGAATCATTTTCGACCATCAAGTCTGCAAGGGCGCGCCCGCTTTCGGGGGTGCGCCTTTGCTTTTCCGCTTGCACCTACGCTCGCCCGCCGCCCGCACTGCCAACCAGAGCTCCTCGACGTGCATCTCTCCCCTCAACAGGTCTCCGGTCGGCTGGCGAACCCTATGTCGCACCTGCCCTATCGTCTTACTCCGCCGCTCCAGCCGCTCCGCAACCAGGAGCCGCACCGCCGCATCTCGGCCTTTGTGCGCGGAGTGGTGGCTGGCGCTGCGGATCTCGACCCAGCCGCGGTACTCACCGCTACCGTCGCCGGAGCCACCTTCGGATACAGTGTCGGCTGGGTTGTGCTGCTCTCCGTCCCCGTGCTCTGGAGCGTTTTTTCCGTTTCGGCCCGCATTGGCCGCGACTCCCGCAAGGGGCTCGTCGAACTGGTCCGAGAGCAGTACGGCCGCAACGCTGCTCTCGCCCTTGCCCTCGGGGTCTTTGGCGTCAATTTTGCTATGATCATCGGCGATCTCGTTGCCGTCAGCGATGCGCTATCCATTGTCACCAATCAGTGGCGCGCATTTTTCCTGGTGCCGCTGGCCTTTCTCGTCTGGTATATGCTCATTGTCGGCAACGCCCGCAAAAGCATGGAGCGCCTCGGCCTGCTCTCGCTTTTCCTCATTGCATACGTTGTTGCCGCTTGCTACACCGTTCATTCCCCGGCTGCGCTGGCCCGCGGCATCCTTCTGCCGCATCTTGAGGCCACCTCTGCATACTCGATGGCGGTCATCGCCGTCTTCGGCTCGCTTCTCACCCCGGATGTCATCGTCTGGCAGACCAGTTCCAAGCGCGAAATTCCCCGCGACGCCGAACATCTGCATGACACCGAGACTCACGCGGGAACCTTCGTTGCCACCCTGGTTTCGCTCTCTGCCATCGTTGTTGCCGCCAGCTTCCACGTCGCCGACCCTTCGCTGATGACCACGCGTTCGGCATCGCAGTCTCTCGCCTTTCTCGGCTCCGCCGGACCGCTGCTCTTTGCTCTCGGAATTCTTGGTTCCGGCATGGTAGCCCTTCCGCTGCTTGCCGCTTCGCTCTCGTTCAGCATCTCGGAGGCTGTCGGCTGGGACTCCGGCCTTAACAAGGAGCCTTGGGAGGCGCGATACTTTTACATCGTCATCTCCACTATCCTGCTCGTCTCCGTCATCATCTCCCTCTTCGGAGTCAATGTCGTTCGCCTCCTCTACTGGTCGCAGGTTGGTGCCGGAGCGCTGGTTGTCCCCATCCTCGGCTTCCTTCTGCTTCTCGGGCGCAACCGCCGCGTCGTCCACTCTTTCAACCGCCCGCTCGACGAGTTCTGCCTCTCCTTCGCCGTCCTTGCCATGCTTATCGCCAACATCCTCTTTGTCTGGACGGAGTGGATCGCCCCGAATCTCTGATGGCAGCAGAGTGGCGCTCCGCCTTGGCCATGGCGTGGCAAATGTAAGGTTTCCTGCTGAGATGCCTCGCCGGCCCTCGCGCCCGCCTCCAAACGCCTATATTCCCTCCTCCCGCCGAAGATTATTGATTGCCCCATGCCCGCGTGGTAGCTTCATTTGTTCGGAATATTGCGAAGAATGTCCGCAAGCATTTTCTTAAGGAGATGGAACTATGCCTCTGGTTTCGATGCGGCAGTTGCTCGATGAGGCCGCCAAGGGCGGCTACGGCGTTGGCGCCTTCAACGTAAATAACATGGAACAGATTCAGGCCATCATGGAAGCCGCACGGGACACCAAGTCGCCGGTCATCATCCAGGCTTCCCGTGGCGCGCGCGCGTATTCGCAGGATCTCTTCCTCTATCACCTGATGCTGGCCGCCTCCGGACTCTATCCGGAGATTCCGCTGGTCATGCACCTGGATCACGGAAACAGCTTTGAGACCTGCAAGTCCGCCATCGACCTGGGCTTCACCTCGGTCATGATGGACGGCTCGCTGAAGGAAGACGGCAAGACGCCGGCAACCTTCGAAGAAAACGTCGCGGTCACCAAGGCCGTCGTCGACCTGGCCCACAAACACGGCGTCACCGTCGAAGGCGAAATCGGCGTGCTGGGTGGCATTGAGGACGGTCACGGCGCCGGCGGCAGCGGCCTTGAGCACGTCACCGACCCGGCCCAGGCCGTCGAGTTTGTAGCCCGCACGGGCGTCGACGCTCTGGCCATCGCCATCGGCACCAGCCACGGCGCTTACAAGTTCAGCAGCAAACCAGACGGCTCCGTGCTGAAGATGGATGTCCTCATGGAAATTCACAAGCGCCTGCCAAACGTCCACCTGGTCATGCACGGCTCGTCCAGCGTCCCCAAGGATCTGCAGGATGTCATCAACCAGTACGGCGGAAAGTTGAAGCCGACCTGGGGCGTGCCCGTCGAGGAAATCCAACTGGGAATCCGCAACGGCGTCCGCAAGATCAACGTCGATACCGACAACCGCCTCGCCATCACCGGAGCCATCCGCAAGGTCTTCACCGAGACGCCGGAGAAGTTCGATCCGCGCGACTACATGAAGCCCGCGCGCGACGCCATGAAGAAGGTCGTCGCCCAGCGCATGACCCAGTTCGGCCAGGCCGGCCACGCCGGCGACTACGCGCCTATCTCCATCGAAGAGATGAAGAAGCGCTACGCCGCCCAGGCCGCCACTGCAAAGTAAGGCCCCACGGCGAGATATAGAAGTGGCCCACTCAATGCTCGGTTCGTTGAGTGGGCCGCTTAGTCTTGGTCTTGTTATCGATCTTGTTCTTAATGTGTCATTCCGAGCAAGGTGAGGAATCCCTGCCCAGCTCAAATCTCTTGGGCGACTCCAGAGGCACTCCATCCAGCGATCGATTTTGATCCGTCGCCATCACGGTTTCTTCTCGGTAGTCGGGCCCCGATAGGATGTTGCAAAGTCAAGAAACGATTGCATAGACGAATCGAACGCCTCGAAGTTTCTTGCGCTCAACACCAGGATCAGAACCCGGTGCGGCTCTTCAATATAGATAATCCGCTCGTGCGCGTTGCTGCGTTCTCCGCTCTCGAATGTGTAGACCCGCGCCCGGGTCTTTGCCTTCGCCAGGTATAGCGGCTGTTCCTTCTGTACCGTGCCGGCCTTGTACTTGTCTCTGAATGTTGTGACGTCGTAGTCCACGTAGGAGTTGAAATTCCGGTACTCTTCGTTGGGTCCAATCGGCGCGGAGCTGATGTAAATCCAGGCGTTGGCCGTGTTCGAATCCATGCCATTGCGAAGGAAGAATGCAAGCCCCGGCCCTCCAACCCGCGACCATCCCTTGGGGATGGTCATCTGGATGACGCCATCCTTCGTGGGAATCCCATCCGTCTCGCTGGTCTGCGCAGCGCATAGGCCGGAGACAATTACGGCAACCATCAACCCGGCAACCACACGCAATCCGCCGGACTTCCATTTCAAGATCATGCTCATGCCGCGTCCTTGTACCATGTCGAATATAGAACAAGAAATATAAAACATAAACGGCGCGAGCCGCAGCCCGCGCCTTAGAAATCGTTCGCTCCTATACTCCGTAGATTGGATACCAAGGCGAGGCCGCCTTCAGCCCGGCATTGACGTTCTCAATGTTCTTCACGCCTTCCACTTCCAGCCATGCGCGGAAAGCCGCGAGCCCCTTTTCGGCGAAGATCGGAACGCCGTCGGCCCACGTCGCGCGACCGCAGAGCACGCCGTTGTATTTCACGCCGCTCTCGCCCACCAGCTCCAGGGTCTCGGAGAACTCCGCGTTGCTTACCCCCGCCGAGAGGTAGATGTACGGCTTGTCCGTCGCCTCGGCAGACTTCCGGAAGAGCGCCTGCGCCTCGGTCTTCGAGTATGCCTTCTCGCCCTTGAAGCTCTTGGTTCCTTCCACAAATTTCATATTGATGGGCACTTCCAGCTTCAGAACGTCCACGTTGTACTTCGGCTTGCTGAACTCGCTCATGTAAGCCATCACGATCTCCGGCTTCTTCTTCGCGTAGGCGAGGCTCTTCTCGTCCAGCCCCTCTTCGTAGCCGATGATCTCCAGGAAAAATGGAATGTCGTTGGAGACGCACTCGTCGCCGATGCGCTCCGTCCATGCGTGCTTCAGTTCGTTGATATCCTTCGGATCCGTGGGCGAGTAGTAGAGCAGAATCTTGATGCAGTCCGCACCTGCCTGCTTCAGCCGGCGCACGCTCCACACGTCCAGCAGGTCGGGCAGGCGTCCGGGAGTCTGCTTGTCATAGCCGGTCTTTTCGTAGGCCAGCAGCAATCCGGCGCGGCTGTTGCGCGCCTCTGCCGCGGGCAGCCCCCACTCGGGGTCCAGCAGAATCGCACTCGCGTAGCGGGTGAGCACTTCGCTCACCGCAATCTTGAAATCGATCAGGTCCTGTTCCGTTGCCTTTGCTCCGAGCGCCTTCTTCAAGGAGCCGCGCTGATCCATCGCCGCGGCGGCAATCACGCCCCGCTCGTTTGATACCGCTTTCAATCCCGCCAGTTTTCCTGGAGTAAGTTTCACGTTCGTCCTCCTGCAACTCTCAGATGCCTGTGACCTGCCGCGCGGCAGCATCGCCGCGCCCATAACTACAGCTTCACTCCAGCGGCGGAGAGAACCTCGCGCTGCCGTGCCACCAGTTCGGAGATGCCTTTGCGTGCCAGCGCCGTCATCCGCGCCAGTTGCTCGTCGCTGAACGGCTCATGCTCGGCCGTCGCCTGGATCTCGATAAACTTGTCGGCTCCGGTCAGTACGTAATTCATATCCACCTCGGCGCGCGAGTCCTCTTCATACGCCAGGTCAAGCATTGGCTCTCCATCCACAATGCCAACGCTGATTGCGGCGACCGTGTCCTTCAACGGGAGTTGCTTCAGAGTTCCCGAAGCCACCAGCTTCTGCATGGCCAGAGCCATGGCCACAAAGCCTCCGGTGATGGAAGCCGTGCGCGTGCCGCCGTCGGCCTGGATCACATCACAGTCAATCCATAGCGTGCGCTCGCCAAGCTTCGCCATGTCCACAATGGCGCGCATGGAGCGGCCAATCAGGCGCTGAATCTCATGGGTGCGTCCGCCCTGCTTGCCCTTTGCGGCTTCACGCGCGGTGCGGGTCAGGGTGGCGCGCGGCAGCATGCCGTACTCGCTGGTAATCCAGCCCTTGCCCTGGTTGCGCATCCATCCCGGAACGCTGTCCTCGATGGTGGCGGTGCAGATGACCCGCGTGTTTCCTACCTCAATCAGGCATGAGCCTTCGGCGGTGCGAATGAACTCGGGCGTCAGCTTCAAGTCGCGCATCTGGTCCAGCGCGCGATTGTCAGAACGAAAAATCATCTTTTTCCTTACTTTTCAGGAGGAGTTGTAGTTTGCGGCACCGGGGTTCCAGGAGCCGAACCATTCACTACTATGCTAATCGTTGGAAAACGAAAGTTGGCGGAAAAGATAATCGTTGAGGGCAGTGCCGAACGATTGACTGTTTATACATGGCGCCATCTTCAACGATTGACCGGAAAGGCAATAGTTTCGCCTCCCGCGACCCCCTCAGCGCCCGGCGTCGAGGTCGGCGCGTTCGACGTTCTCGGCGTCGAAGCCGAGGAAGACCGGAGCCTGGGTGTGAAATTTCTCCACCGAGTCGGTGACGAAGAACTTGTAGGAGGGTTCGCCCGCCGCAAGGCTGTGTCCATCCAGAAGAAGCAGAAGCGCGCGCGCCGTGGCCTCGGCGGAATCGACGATCTCAATGCGCTGCGGGACGACGCGCCGCAGCAGGCCGCGCAGCAGGGGATAGTGCGTGCAGCCGAGCACCAATACATCGACATTCATCGATGCAGTACGCAGGGCCTCGATGGTGTAGATGCGCGCCACCTGCTCGGTCACCGGGCTTTCGATCCATCCCTCTTCCACCAGGGGCACCAGCAGCGGACAGGCTTTCTCATGCGTGGCAAAGCCGCGCCGGGCGAGGGCGCGCTGGTAGGCGTGGCTGGCGCAGGTGGCCTCGGTGGCAAAGACCAGGGCCTCGCGGCTCTTGGAGACCGCTGCCGCGGCGTCGGCTCCGGGCTCGATGACGCCGATGACGGGAATAGAGACCGCCGACTTCACGTCATAGAGCGCGAGGGCCGAGGCCGTGTTGCAGCCGATCACCAGCAGGTCCACGCCGCGCGCGGCCAGAAAGCGGGCGGCCGCCGTGGTGTAGCGCGCGACGAACTCCTGCGACTTGGTGCCGTAGGGAAGGCGGGCAGTGTCTCCGAAGAAGAGATAGTTGGCGTTCGGCACCAGGCGCGCAATGGCGCGGAGCACCGTAAGTCCGCCGACGCCGGAGTCAAAGACTCCGATGGTAGGACGATGTGAGTTGGCAGTCACCTGAATCAATGTAGCGCAAAAGAGGGAAGCGCGTGAATGGCTGTTCCCCACATTCGCCAAAGGCAGGCGGATGTGGGCCACCTGTCCGATGGCGGGAACAAGTGCAAAGTCAAAGACCCCACCCTGGCCAAAGGAAGGCCAGGATGGGGCACCCTGAAGGATATCGATGAATGGGAATGTAGGCCGAACCGCCCGCTCC